>Ga0180301_10002663_pt1 | contig 14059 bp, 21 predicted proteins | sample GuaBasSediGuay16_FD_121797 | JGI IMG/M metagenome (GOLD analysis project Ga0180301, IMG submission 121797) | Subseafloor sediment microbial communities from Guaymas Basin, Gulf of California, Mexico - Guay16, Core 4569-2, 12-15 cm | ecosystem: Environmental > Aquatic > Marine > Hydrothermal...
CTTTTAACCTTCTTTTTTAGATTTATGAAAAAGTTAATTGAAGAATGACACATTTATGCTGCTGTTCCACCTTTATACAGAATTAGAAAAGGCAAAGAAAATATTTATGTTTATAATGATAATGAACTCAAAAAATACACTGGCAAGAGTGAAGTTCAACGTTTCAAAGGACTCGGAGAAATGAATCCAGAGCAATTATGGGAAACAACAATGAATGCAAAGAAAAGAATGTTAAGGAAAATTACAATTGAAGATGCTGCAGAAGCTGATAGAATATTCAGCATTCTCATGGGAAGTGAAGTTGAACCAAGAAAAAAATTTATAGAGGAGAATGCAAAACTTGCTGAGTTGGATGTTTAAAATAAACTTTTAAGAAAAGTTTAATCAAAATAAAAATGCTTGAAAAAATGATAAAAAAAGCAATCATTCTTGCTGGTGGGAAGGGTGAAAGATTAAGGCCTTTAACTTATGAAACCCCTAAACCTCTGCTCGAATTCCGAGGTAAAATGATGATTGAGCATATTTTTGAGATGTTAAAGCGAGAAGGAATTATTGATGTTACACTTACCTTATGTTATTTACCAGAAGTTTTCAAGGAAAGACTTGGAGATGGAAGTAAATTTGGTTTAAATATAAACTATGTGGTAGAAAATGAGCCATTAGGCACAGCAGGATTTTTAAGAAGCATGCCCCTAACAGAAACAACTTTTGTAATTAATTCTGATGTATTTTTTACTAATTTTGATGTTAAAACTTTCTTAGCAAAGCATAAAAAATTTACAGCAGAAGGAGCATATGCAACTCTTGCTCTTGCTTATGTTGAAAATACACAAGGATTAGGAACAGTAAAACTTAATGGAGAGAGAATAGAAGATTTTATTGAAAAAGAACAAGTATCAAATTACGTAAATGCTGGACATTATTTGCTTGAGCCATCTGTTATGAAAATAATAAAAGATCTTTCCTTAGATAAAAAGAAAATAATGTTTGAAACAGATATTTTCCCAAAACTTGCTGAAAAGGGAAAGTTATTTGCATACTTATCTGATGCTGAATGGATTCATATTAGGGATTTAGAAGCATACGAGAAGTTAAAAGATTAAAGTAAAAGATTTAATTAAAATTGATAAAAGGTAGATGTAATTAAAAATAGTCAAAAGATACGGGACAGGTTAAACAACAATTAAACAACCAAAAACATTAAGTGTAGGATAGTAAAAATAAATTAAAATAAAATCCAAAAATAAAAGGAAAATGCCAAAAGACCAAGACATTTTGATTGAGCAGGAAATGAAAAAAGCATATATAGATTATGCTATGTCTGTTATAGTTAGTAGAGCTTTGCCAGATGTTGCTGATGGTTTAAAGCCTGTACAAAGAAGGATTCTTTATGCTATGCATGCTATGAATTTGCATGCAGATAAGCCAACGAAAAAAAGCGCCAGGATTGTGGGGGAAGTACTTGGAAAATATCACCCACATGGCGACTTGTCAGTTTATGATGCCCTTTCAAGAATGACACAAGATTTTACCATGCGCTATCCTCTTATAAAAGGACAAGGAAATTTTGGAAGTATTGATGGCGATTCTGCAGCAGCAATGCGTTACACAGAAGCAAAACTTGCTGCTATTTCATCAGAGATGCTTGCTGATATTGAAAAGGAGACAGTTGACTTCCAACCAAATTTTGATAATTCATTACAAGAACCAAAAATCTTGCCTGCCAAACTTCCAAACTTGCTTTTAAATGGCGCATCTGGAATTGCAGTTGGTATGGCAACAAATATTCCTCCTCATAATCTAAGTGAGGTTATTGAGGCAACAATAGCCCACATAAAAAATCCAAAAATTCCTATTGAAAAAATAATAGAAATAATACAAGGCCCTGATTTTCCTACAGGGGGCATTATCTACAGAGAAGGAATACAAGAATTATACACACAAGGAAGAGGTTCTTTTACAGTAAGAGCAAAAGCAGGCATTGAAGACATAAAATCAGGAAAACAAGCAATAATTATAACAGAAATCCCATACCAAATTAACAAGTCAACATTAATAACAGATATTGCAAATCTTGTTAAGAATAAAAGAATTAATGATATTACAAATATAAGGGATGAATCTGCAAAAGGCAAGCTTAGAGTTGTTCTTGAACTTAGAAGAGGAGCAAATGCAAATGTAATTTTAAACAAGCTGTATAATTTAACACAAATGCAGACAAGGTTTAATGGCATGCTTTTGGCAATTGTTCATGGAACTCCAAAATTACTTAATATTAAAGACATACTCTCACATTTTGTTGCCCATAGAAAACTTGTTGTTGAAAGAAGAAGCAAATTTGAACTTAGAAAGGCAGAAGAAAGAATTCATCTCGTAGAAGGCCTGTTACTTGCATTAGGAAAAATTGATTCTGTAATTTCAATAATTAAAAAAAGTAAAGCGACAACAGAAGCATCTACTCAATTAACAGTAAAATTAAAACTTTCTCAGAAACAAGCCCAAGCAATTCTTGACATGAAGTTAAGCAAACTTACAGCCTTAGAACAGAAAAAACTTAAGGATGAAGAAAAAAGTCTACAGGAACAAATAAAAGAATTAAAAAAGATTCTTGGAAGTGAGAGGGAAATTCTTGAAGTGGTAAAAAAAGAACTCCAAGAAATTAAACGCAGATATGGGGACAGGAGAAGAACAAAAATTATGGAAAAATTAAGAACATTTACAGAAAGGGATTTAATTACTAAAGAAACAGTGGCTGTAATTTTAACATCAAAAGGTTATATTAAAAGACTTCCGTTAAATGTGTATAGAGAACAGCACAGGGGTGGTAAGGGTATTACAGGAACTGAACTAACAAGTGGGGATATGGTTAAAGAAACTTTTACTTGTTCAACTCATGACTACTTGTTATTTTTTACCAACAAAGGGAAAGCATTCTCAATGCAGGCTTATCAAGTACCAGAAGCAACAAGATATGCAAAAGGAAAAGCGATTATTAATTTACTTGGAATTAAAGGTGAAAGTATTGCTACTACCCTGCCTATAAAAGAATTTGAAGGCAACCTAATACTTATAACAAAAAAAGGCATGCTTAAAAAAATGGATCTTAAAAGTTTTTCAAAAATTAGGAAAACAGGAATTGTGGCAATAACTTTGCCAGAAGCAAATGGAGACGAGCTTATTGATGCTCTTTTTTTAAAAGAAAAGGAGGAAATTTTCTTAGCTACAAGCAAGGGAATTGCAATAAGATTTCCATCAGCAGGATTAAGAAAAGTAGGTAGAACAGCTTATGGTGTTATTGGAATAAGACTTGCCAAAGATGATTTTGTTGTTGGCGCAGAAGTTTTACCAGCAGAAAAAGAGGCTTTAGAAAAAATTTCTATTCTTACTGTTACTGAAAAGGGTTATGGTAAACACACACTTATTAGCAGGTACAGAAAGACAGCCAGAGCAGGCAAAGGCATTACTAATTTAAAGGTAACAGAAAAAACAGGGAATGTTGTAGGCATGATTAAAGTAAGAGAGGGTGATAGTATAATTGTCACCACACAAAAAGGCATGGTTATCAGAACAAGTGTTAAGAACATCAGACAGGCAGGAAGAAGCACTCAAGGTGTAAGAATCATCAGACTTGCAGAAAATGACAAAGCAATTGGTTTAGCAAGAATTAGAGAGGAGTGAGAAGGTGATTAATGCAAAACAGGTTTCTTTACATAATATTTATCTGTATTCTCACCCAAATAAAAATCTACAATTGCATTTGCAGTATAATCTATTCCATCAAGTGTTCCATAATTTTCAACAAGCTTTTTATTAACCTCTTGCATTCTTGGTTTTAATGCATCAGCTTCTTGCAAAACTTCTTTAGGATTTTTTCCATCAAATATAACAGCTAATCCAAGCTTTCTAACACTTCTTTCATTAAAGAAAATTTCAGGATCATCTCCTTCTATATACGCAGGAGCAATAAGCGGAGTTTCAGTCATATGACTTAACCAAACAGAGCTCCATCCAGTTCTTGCAAACTGGCACTTTATATTTGGATTAGCAACAAATTCTGGTGTAAATCTATTATCAGCATATTCTAATTTAATAAAAGGTGGACAATAAACTTTCATACCAAATTCATTAACAGAATCAAATAAAGTTTGCAAGCCGTCTATACCTGTAACCATAACATACATGCCTTTTTCAACTTGTTCTGTATTTGCAGCAGGCATATGCACAAAGGGAGGGGTAAATATCTCATGCCTATATCTCTCTCTGTCTTCTAAGTATGAAAAAACAAAGGGCTCTGGCATAAAATGAATTGACTTATCTTCTTCAATTTTGTTTGCAATATTTTTTCTAACTTCATCTAAGAGCTTAGCATTAAACTTTAAATCGCCTTTTTTAGCTTCCTTAGAAGCATGCAATAAAATCTCTGAGAAATAACCTATTGTAGTATAAAATGATAATGGATATTTAGTAGCAACTCTTGGATTATGCGAGATTTCAAATTCCACATTTTCTCCCAACACTCTTTCTTCTCTACCATCAAAAGTTTTTAGTGTTAATATTCCTGACAAATAATCTCTAAGCGTTTCTTCTTGTTTTGGTTGTTTTTCTATAAGAAGCTCAAGATTCTCCTGATAATTTCCTCCTTTAAAGAAAAGTTCATTTAAAATATCTCCATAAAATTCATCGAGAAGAATTTCATCCTGCATTTTTGAAAAATCTTTGCCAAGAGATTCGATTTCCTCTTGCATAATTTTTTTCTGACGTTCACCATAAACAAGAGGCATAATGATCGGCAATCTATCAAGTTTTCTTCTTTCAAGTTCATCATTTATAGCGATGCCTAAATCAAGCACTCTGGAATAAGGTCCATTTCCATGTGCAAATGTTCCTATCATATACTTCATTTTTCTGTTTCTTAGCCTTTTAATAAGGGTACGGAAAAATTTAAAAATCTTTATAATCACAAAACAATCTTCACAGCCTCAAGCAAATCCTTACAAATATAATCTGGCTTTGCCTTATACTGGTTATCCCTACCAGCTTTTCCAGTTAGCAAGAGAATTGTCCTGCAACCAGCATTCTTTCCGAGCATAATATCAGATGTTTTATCACCAATAACAAAACTCTGTTTGAGATTTATGTCAAATCTTTTCTCTGCCTGCTCTATTAAACCAGTTTTAGGTTTTCTGCAATTGCATTTTTCCTCAGGAGCATGATGGCAAAAATAAATAGCATCAATCCTTATCTTTTCTTTTTTAAATTTGTCTAGCATGTACTTGGTAATTTTCATAAAATCCTTATGCGTATAATATCCTCTCCCAATTCCACTTTGAGAGGTAATAATGATTATCCTGTACTTTGATTTTGAAAGTTTTTTTAATGCTTCTAATACTCTTGGCAGAAATTTGAAATCCTTAACTTTTCCAACATAACCTTTATCCTCATTTATTGTCCCATCTCTGTCAAGGAAGACTGCTTTGGTTCTCATTTTCTACTCCTTGCTTTCTTACTTCCTTATCTTCTTACCCCTTTATACTCATAAACATGATACACTTTTAAGTTTTCAGATTCTTTGCTTCCCTTTATACCCATATCACCTAACAAGGCATCAAGGCTTTCATAAAAAAGAGACACTGGATTTATATAACTAACACCATTGGTTCTTACTTCTCTTCCCAAAAAATAAAGTCCACCATCAGCTGCCCTTTGTTTAATATGCTCTTCTTCATCACACTTTACAAAATCAGGATCTATTGGTATTACTCTTGTTACCCTTGTTATTAAATTTTTATTTTCCTTTTTCTCCATCTTTTTCTCCTTTTAAGATTTTATTTATAATACGGGTTGTTGAAATGCCTTCAATAATTGGCAATAACACAACCTTACCACCATTTTTTTCCACTGTTTCTTTTTCGCCAATCTCTTCCATTTTCCTGTCAGAACCTTTTACGTGTATGTCTGGTTTAATTGTTTCAAGTAAAGAATTTGGTGTGTCCTCAGAAAAAAGACAAACATAATCAACACAATCTAAGGCAGCAATAATACTTGCTCTTTCTTGCTCTCCAAGAATTGGCCTGCTATCACCTTTAATCCTCTTAACACTTGCATCTGTATTTATTCCTACTACAAGTATATCACCAAGTTTTTTTGCTTTCTTAAGAATATCAATATGCCCATAATGCATCAAATCAAAAACTCCATTAGTAGTCACAATTTTTTTACCTTTGCTTCTTGCTTCTTCAGAAATTTCTTTTAATTCTTCTCTAGTCCTAATTTTATTTTTTTCTTTAAAATTCACTAAAAGCTCTTCTCTCTTAATAGGGGCTGTTCCTGTTTTACCAACAACAATTCCAGCAGCGTGATTTGCTAATTGTGTGGCTTCTTCTAAAGAAGCATTTGCAGATAAGGCAAGAGCAATTGTGGCGACAACTGTATCCCCAGCACCAGAAACATCATAAACTTCTCTAGCCACAGCAGGAAACTCTTTAAGGGTATTGTTTTCAAATAAAGCCATCCCTTTTTCACCAAGGGTAATTAAAACATTTGAATTAAGTTCTTCACAAAGCCTTTTGGCTCTTGCTTCAATTTCTATTTCTTGGGTCATCTCAAAACTTTCTTTATCATTTGGTGTAATAAGGAATGCATTTTTGTAATACTCTTTATGGTATGATTTGGGGTCCACAATGACTTTTTTGTTCTTTTCATTGGCCATTCTTATCACCTCTAAAGCAAGTTCTTTTGTAATGCAACCCTTTGCGTAATCAGAAATAATTATTACTTGAATATTGTCAATCAGTTCCTTTATTTTTTTAAGAATCAGTTCTTCGTTCCCTTTTTCAATCTTCTTAATGTTTTCGTAATCTATTCTTACAATTTGTTGTTTTTCACCAATAAGTCTTGTTTTTTGAATTGTTTTTTCTTGTGGAATTAAATAATGGTTAATTCCCCTCTCATTCAAGCATTCTTTTAGAATATTAGCCTCTTTATCATCTCCAACAACACCAATAAGATGGACAAAAGCTTTGAGAGAGGCAAGATTATTTGCTGTATTCCCTGCACCACCTGGCATGTACGTTTCTTTTGTTACTCTGACAACAGGAATAGGGGCTTCAGGACTTATTCTTCTTACTTTACCATAAACAAACTTGTCAAGCATCACGTCTCCTATAACAAGAACTGCTTTATCCTTGAAGTTTTCAATTATTTGCAAGAATCTTTGTTTCATTTTTATTATGACTTAGCTCATAAATTCCCACCAGATGATAATAATCATTATTTATTGGGTTTTTTTTATACTTTCCAGATTCTCCTTGAAAGAGATATTCTTTGCCACTTGTACAGATTAGTTCTAAACCAAGCTTTTCAATTTCATCCTTGGAAATAACTTCATAAAGGAGAAGAGATCTTCCTTTTTCTTTTATTTCAATTTTTTCTCTCATTTTCTAAAAACGTTATGTAATCTGCAATTCCTTTTTCTATACTATACTCAGCCTTGTAGCCAAGAAATTTTTGTGCTTTTGAAAGCTCTGCTAGAGTTGCATTTTGATAATGTTTATATGGGTTGTCCATGTACCATGGTTTAAGTTGCGTCTTTAAATTTTTATTAAGCTCTTCAACAATCTTGTTAAAACTTGTTGCTTGTCCTGAACCAACATTATAAACCCCATTCTTTTTTGCTTCTAAAGCCAGTAAGGTTGCCTTGACAACATCTTTAACATAGACTTGATCTCTTGTCTGTTCTCCATATTTGAAAATGCGTGGTTGCTTGCCTTGTTTCATCTGATTGTAAAGCTGAAAAATCATGCTGGCCATCTTACCTTTATGTTGCTCTTTTGGACCATAAACATTAAAATAACGCAATCCAACAAGTTTCAAGCCCTTCTCTTCAAACGCAGAAAATTTTGTTGCAGCAAATTTATCCATTTCCCATTTAGACTCTGCGTAATAACTTAGAATATCTTTTTCTTGTTCTTCTTGCATTGGGACTTTGCCTTTTCCATAAACAGAAGCTGATGAGGCATAAATTAAATTAATCCCTTGATTTTCGCAATACTCAACAATTTTTTTGAAGGCATGAAAATTAACATCCAGCATTAATTCTCTATTTTTTATTGTTGTGTCTGTAATTGCTCCCTCATGAATAATTGCCTCAACCTTTTCATTTTGCCAATCAAAGTTTCTAATATCTGCTTGAATAATACGCCCTTCAAATTCCAAAAGATTTTCCTTAATACCAGAAGAAAAATTATCCAGGGCAATAACCTCATATTGTTTTTGCAATTCCAAACAAACATTACTCCCAATAAACCCAGCTGCCCCTGTTACAAGAATTCTTTTATTTCTTTTATTCATTTTCCCTTTGACCTTTATTGATTTGAATATAAGAAGGGGAGGATGTGGGAAGAGTAGAAAGAGTAAGCTTTGCAAATCCTCCACCTCCTTTTGATTTGCCGCTTGTGCTTTTGGAAAATATCATTTTGAATCCTCCTTTAAATTTAATGTTGCAAGATCAACTTTACCACCAAAAACATCTCTATGAGAATCAGAATCTTCATGATGAGTTGAAAATTCAAGAATTTCACTATCTTCTAAACCAGTAAATCTATGTTTTTGTCCTGGTTTTATTAAAAGGGATTGTCCTGGCTTTAAAATGGCTTTTTCTTTGTCTAACTCCATTAAAACTTTACCCCTTAATAAATAAAAAGTCTCATCTTTCTGCTTATGAAAATGTAAACTACAACGATGACCTTTTTTAAGAACAAGAATCTTCCCACAATAATCTCTATTAACAAGCCAAATTTCCTTGCCCCAGACTTTTGGCACCTCCTTATACTCTGTTATAACTTTCATTCTCTTTTTTCTATATGGTATGAATAGTTCATACCTTTTTAAATATTATTGTAATGCAGTATATACGTAAGATTTATATAGTATTACTTCTTCATACTAACAATAAACCTTTTGGAAAAAAGTTTAATCTAAAAAAATTTAAGATAGGAAAGAGGTAAAAATAAGGATGGTTAAACAAAAAATAGCAATTGCTATTGATAAAGCCCTGCTTGATTTAATCGATGTTAAAGTAGATAGTGTTTTTCCTTCAAGAAGTCAGGCTATTGAACATTTTCTTAGAAAAGGTCTGCAAGAAGAGCTTCTTAAGACAGCAGTTCTCTTACTCAAAGGGGAACATCAGGAGTACTCACTTAAAAAAATTAAGGGAGAGAGTCTTATTGAATCTCAAATTTCATTCTTAAAAGGTTATGATATAAAAGATATTCATATTGTCACACAAAAGAGTAAGTATTTTCTAACATTTATGGATGAAGTAGAAAAAGTCAAGAAGAAAGAGCATCTTAATATTTATGTGCATGAAAAAGATGTTAAAGGAAATGCTCAAGCTCTTTTTGCCATAAAACAGTGGCTAACAGAGAATTTTATTGCCATGTCTGCTGATTTGCAAATGCAATTTAATCTTAGAAGTATGATAAAAAAACATTTAGATTTTGGAAAGCCAGCTACAATTGGTTTAATGATGAGAGATAAACCAGCACAATTTGGCAATGCAATTTTGGATGGAGATTTTGTTGTTGATTTTATAGAAAAACCAAAACAAGTAAAAAGTTATGCTGTTAATGCTGGTATTTATGTTTTTTCACCAAAAATATTTTCATATATTAAAAAAGCAGCTTCATTGGAAAAAGATGTTTTTCCCAAGCTAGCTAAAGCTAGACAGTTAATAGGATACTTTGTTAAAGGTAAGTACAGGCATATGGAGGAATAGAGAAAAGCAAAATTTATATACTTACTAAACTAATTGTATAATATGGAAACAGTAACAATAAGAAAAGATGCAGTTGTAGATTTAATAAAATTAAAACAAGAGTTTGATTTAATAGTTGAGTCTATAGAATTAATGAGTGATAAGAAATTCATGGATTCTTACAGAAAAGCAAAAGAGCAAATCAAAAAAAGAGATTTTATTAAATGGAATGAGTTATAGGATTCTATCAACCAAGGAATTTGCCAAGGATTTTAGAAAGTTGGACAAGATTTTACAAGAAAGAATTAAAAAGAAAGTTGAGGAAGTTGCTAAGAATCCAGAAAGGTATAAACACCTTCACTATACCCTAAAAGAAAGTTGTAGATTATGGATAGGGAAGTTAAGGGTTTTATTCTCATATAATAAAACTAAAAAGGAGTTGTATTTAGAAAAGATAGTTCTTGGACATAAGTACTAGTTTCTTATAAGGGCAAGTACAGGCATATGGAAGAGTGATCACTCAACAACCCCATAACCAATTAAACGCCATCTTCCCTGAATGTTTCTGGCAATTCCTATGTTGCTTCTTTTTATTGCCACAACTGGCAACTTAAGCTTTAAAACAACAGCATCTTTTTTTAATTCTACAATATTCCCAACTGTTACCGATGTGTTTATGCTAAGCAAGAGATTTTCGTGCAAGGCTAATGCCTTTACAGGCATCTCTTTTTTTGTGCCCACAACCTTCTCAAATAAATTAACTTTAAGTTTTATTTGTTCAACAACTGCTGGAAGCTTGCCCTCTAAACCAATAACATTTCCTGACAAAGAATCACTTTTTGTTAGAAAAGGGTCAAGCAAAGTAGAAATTCCCAAACTTCCTGATGGCATAGCCTGTTTGAGATGATTCTTACCTGAAACAAGATCAGAAATTGTTGCTTTAATTGGTTTGTAAGTTATCTTGCCAGCTTTCTCTTTTGTTAATCCTGGCCTGATTTCAATTTTGTCTCCTACATGCAGAATGCCTTGTTTTAATGTTCCGCCAAAAACTCCGCCAACAAGTTCCTTTACAGGAGTGCCTGGTTTATTAACATCAAAACTTCTGGCTACAAAAAATAAAGGATTGCTTTTTATGTTTCTTTGCGGAGAAGGAATTTTTGTAATTGCTTCAAGGACAGCAGAAATGTTAATTCCTTGCTGAGCTGATACTGGTAAAATAGGAGCATTTTCTGCAATTGTTCCTTTCACAAAATCCTTGATTTGTTTGTAATTTTCCAAGGCCTCTTTCTTACTTACAATATCAATCTTATTTTGAACAATAATTATATTTTTGACCCCTTTAGCTTCTAATGCAATTAAATGCTCTTTTGTCTGTGGTTGTGGGCATTTTTCATTTGCAGCAATAATAAGTATAGCTGCATCAATAATAGCTGCTCCACTTAACATTGTTGCCATTAACATTTCATGTCCTGGAGCATCAACAAAACTTACATACCTAACAATACTTGTACTGCCTCCACACTCGCATTTTTCTGTGGCCACAAATTGATTGCATTTATTACATTTTCTTATTAACGCATTTGCATAACCTAATTTTATGGTAATGCCTCTTCTTAATTCTTCAGAATGTTTACTTGCCCATACCCCGCTTATTCTATGAAGCAAAGTAGTCTTACCATGATCTATATGCCCTACTAAGCCAATATTTAAATCTGGTTGTTGAAATTGTTTTTCTTGTGCCTGTTTCACAACTTTCTCTTGACTTTTCTCTTGCTTTATAACCATACAAAGTAAAGAAAGCATTTGTTTAAAAAACTTTAGAAAAGATTTAAAAGATTAATTAGATTATAGCTGATATGAAGATACCTAAAACAATTAAAGGTATAAAGATTATTAAGATATTAGTTAAAAAAGGGTATCACATTAAGAGTAGGAGTGGAAGTCATGTATCCTTATCAAATGGCAAGATTCATATCACTGTAGTTTTGCCAATTACAACAATAGGGGTATTCAAGAAAATTTGCAGATTAACTGGAATATCAGAAGAAGAATTCTTATAGAAAAACCTTTGTTACTAAGGGCATCTCATACTCTTGTTCTTTTTGCTCTTTAATTAAGGAAGCCTTTTCTTCTGGAAAAGTTTTAAGATGAATCTTAACTCCTTCAATAAATTTCCTTTTAGCTTCATCAATTGTTTTACCCTCTGCAAAAACATTTACATCAGGACTTGAAGCTATAAAAACTACCTTACCATTCTGTTTTTCTCTTTCTATTATGATATTAACACCAATTTTTCCAGTCATTTTATCTTATTCTTTTTTAATCAACCTAAATATTTAAATATATCGCCCATACAATTCTAAGAAAGCATTTGTTTAAAAAACTTTAGAAACTTTAGAACTACACCATCTCATCAATCTCTTTTACAGGAACATCTTCAACGTATGGTATAACAGTATCTTCGCCGCAATAAGGACACTTGCCCCTGTAATTTTTTACACTTGTAAATTTGTAACCACAATTTGTACATTCATATCTTTGTTTTCTCTGGCCAAGTTTTTCAAGTCTTTCTTTTGTTGACAAGGCAAGCTTTTTTTCTGCAAGAGGTTTTTTTGCCTCTGCTTTTGTTTTTTCAGGTACAAGCATGCCTGTTTTAACAAGATTATAACAAGCTTCACACAAAAGCCTGTTCCCTTTCCTATCAACTCTCAATTCTGAAGCAGGAAAATCTTGACCGCATCTTTCACATTTCATCTTCCTTTATTCGAGGGTGCTGTTGTCTTCTGATTACACTCATCCATCTTACCCTTTTAAAATCTCATCAATTTCTTTTGTAAGATCTTCCATAACCACAAGTCTATCTTCCTCTCCACAATAAGGGCATTTTTTAACTGGTAAAGCAGATATAAAATGATAATTGCAAGCCTTACACACGTACTCTTTGCCTTGTTTTATTCTTTCTGCAGTTTCTCTTATTGCCTTCTTCTTTGCTTTAATACTTTGTTCTGCAGCTACAACCTTTCTTTGAATTAATTTATCAGCATCTGTTCTTACTTTTGAAACAAGTTCATAACATTTTTGACAGATAAGTCCTTTTCCACTAGGATCAGCAATCATACTTCTTACATGAAAACTTTTTCCGCATCTGTTGCATTTCAACATGCCAGCAGTATTAACCATTCTCTTTCTTCTAATCTTATATAAAAACAAGCATGTAAAATATATAACCTTTTTGGTTTTAGGCTTTCTCCTCTTTCTTTACTTCTTCGCCTGCTTTTTCTTCTTTTTTTTGTTTTCCAAGAACATCAGCAAGATTGCCTTGTAAAACTTTCAAATTAATTTGAGCAACATCCTTGGCAATTGTGTTTCCCCTAACAGTTTTCCTTAATCTTAAACCTTTAATCTTCTTCTTTTTTTTACTTCTTTTTCCTGACATGCCTTTACCTTTTGTCAGAAGCACTCTTTTCAAACCAATACCCTCAACTTTTGCAAAGCCTGGAAAGCCTGCGATATTTGATAAGCCCGTAATTTTAAATTTGAAATTCTTGAATTTTGAATCTATAAGAGAACCATCTATCTCGTCCCCAATTTTCTTCCCTCTTAAAAGCTTTTCCTTTTCTTTTTCAAGCTCATAATGAAAAGTCTTGCCTTTTTCAGAAATATCAAGCTTCATATGATTTTCTCCTAATTTTTATATTTTGAATAATTTGCCCAAGACTTTCTCCTTGTTCATGTAAAATTTTGTATATTCTAAAAACACAATCTATGGTTGCATTATTTAAATTAGTATTAATTAAATTTATTGCTCTTTGTGCTAATTCACCACCACCAAGAGAGGCTTCTAAGAGTCTTTCTTGGTATTCTTCTGGCAAATTAATCTCATATTCTATTTTGCTTTCAACTAAAGACATCTTATATCCCCCAAAGCGGATTTTTTCTTCTCATTATTTCAAGGATTTCCTGTAATGTTGCCAGTTCATCTGAATTTAAATATTTTCTGTTATTTTCTAATTTCTTAAATTCGCTTTCATTTAATACTGAATAAAGAGTATCTCCTTTTTTAACTTGTCTTCCTATGGTAATGTTCGGCAGGGAAATTGCCACTTCCTTGCCTTTCTCAGCCTCATGTATTGTCTTATTCTCACTTTGTATTGTTTTTATTTCATCAATTTTTCTTCCATCCTTGTTCATCAATTTCAGGCCAGCTTTAAGTTTTCCTGCTTCAACTCTGACACCAAAAACTGCTGGCTTGTTTTTCCTAAAAATGTAAGGCAGAACCTTTATTTTACAAGGCATAGTTACAGC
>Ga0180301_10002664_pt1 | contig 14054 bp, 11 predicted proteins | sample GuaBasSediGuay16_FD_121797 | JGI IMG/M metagenome (GOLD analysis project Ga0180301, IMG submission 121797) | Subseafloor sediment microbial communities from Guaymas Basin, Gulf of California, Mexico - Guay16, Core 4569-2, 12-15 cm | ecosystem: Environmental > Aquatic > Marine > Hydrothermal...
ATCACAACCTTGCCTGTGTAATCGGACAGTTTCACCGTCGCCAGGTCGTTGTCCAGAACTTCAAAGTCCGGCGCCTTGTCCCCTGCTTCGATATCGTTTCCCTGAAGGGTCAAAACGTTGCCCTTCATCGTTACCACACCTGTTCGCGTTTTCATTTTCAGATCCCTTTCACAGCCTGATATTATTGTGGTTTCAACCCGCACCCGACGCCACATCCGCCCCGCCAAAATGATCCGCCGGGAAGCCGCCCCATTTTGTACCTGCGGAGTATAAATCGGCCAGAGCCGCCGGCATCTTGACCACAATCAGAAGTTTACCGCCTCCAGTTCGAAATGCGCCTGCCCATGCCCGCAGGCGGGACATGCGTTCGGCGCATCGGTTCCTTCGTGGACGTATCCGCAGTTTCTGCAAATCCAGCGAACGGGGGCCGGGCGAGAGAAGACTTTGCCTTCTTCGACGTTCCTGAGCAAGGTCAGATATCGGTCCCTGTGGCGTTCCTCGGCAACAGCAATGCTCCTGAACTGGGCTGCGATTTCCTTAAAGCCTTCGTCTTCGGCGACTTTTGCAAAACCGGGATACATTTCGGTGGTTTCGTAGTCCTCGCCCGCCGCCGCAGCTTTGAGATTTTGCGCGGTCGTGCCTATGACCCCGGCGGGAAATGCCGCGCTTACCATTGCGTCGCCGCCTGCCAGCAGTTTGAAAAGACTCTTGGCGTGGGCCTTTTCCTGATCGGCGGTTTCTGTGAAAATCGCCATAATCTGTTCATAACCTTCCTTCTTCGCCTGACTGGCAAAGTAGGTGTACTTGTTACGGGCCTGGGACTCGCCCGCAAAGGCGGTTAGAATGTTTTTCTCTGTCTGACTTCCCTTTAGTTCCACTGAACATACCTCACTTTCTTCAAGAAATTATTGTAAAAACACATGGCTCTCAACACGAAAGCCTTTTCCTGCTATGAACCCAGGCTGTCCGCTGCCGTCACCGCAACGCCTTTGCAGCAATGATTCGCTGGACGATTCTGCTGCTGACATACGATCTTCCACTCAGGACCAGCCGAATCGCCTTGATGACGTTTTCAGAGGCCTCATCTTTTGCGATATAACCGGCGGCGCCGGCGCGAAATGCGCGTCTGGCATAGGCCGGGTCATCATGAATCGTAAGCATAATCACCGGAAGATCAGGATAGAGAGACTTGATCTTTTCGGTCAGTTGGATGCCGTTCATCCCTTCGATGGAGATATCCATGATTACAAGGTCCACCGGCGCCGTGGCGAGAATCTTAATTGCTTCGACGGCGTTTTGCGCCCCGCCGCATACGTCAAGCCCCTTCTCCCCGCAGATAAGCCGCGTAAGTCCCTCTCGCACAACCGCATGATCATCCACAATCATTATCTGTTTCCTGCCCGGCGCGGGCTTGTTCCTGTCGTTTTCAGTCATCACAACACCACCGGTATTTTTTTCTATAACGCACACTGGCCCTCCGGCTCCGCATACACGCTTCACTGTGAAGCGACAGCGGCGTCTTGCCACCTCTTATAATACACCAATATAGTCCTACTTGGAAGAAATGGTTCGCCAAAACCATCGGGGCCGAGGATGGATTTGGCATAAGGCGAAGCACTATTGTTGCGTAGGGGAAACTACCGTCGGAGCCTTTATGCCGTCTATGACTGGCTGCCGACCCACTGGACGGCGTATTGCAGCAGGCCGGCGGCATCGTCAAGCTCCAGTTTGAACTTGATGTGGGCCCGATAGGTCTCTATCGTTTTGATGCTGAGGTGCAGCATTTCGGCTATCTTGCGGGTTCCGTACCCCTGGCCTATCAATCGGAAGACCTCCAGTTCCCGGTCGCTCAGGCTGTTGACCGACGGCGACCTGGTTTTCGCAGTGCCGCCGAGGAATGATCGCACTATGCGATCGGACATGCACTCGCTTACATAAACCTGCCCCGCAAGGACCTTGCCTATGGCCTCGATTACATTCTCCGTCGCTTCCTGTTTCATGATGTATCCTCTTGCTCCGGCCCGGAGGACACGCTCTGCATACAGCGATTCATCATGTATCGATATGACCAGCATCGGGAGATTCGGATACCGCGATTTGATATTCTTGATCAGTTCCAGCCCTCCCAACTCGCCTAACGTAAGGTCGATTGTGACCAGATCAGGCTTGAGCTTGCCGATTTGCTCCATCGCCTCCCGACCGTCGGCGGCCTGGGCGCAGACTTCCATATCCTCCTGCTGATTGATAAGCGCAGCCAACCCCTGTCGCACTATCGGATGATCATCCACAATGATTATCTTTGATACGCCGGCCGGCCGGCGCCCCGAATGCGGTTTCTTTGTCATGAATTGGCTCCCGATTCTCTTTTCTTACTGGGTTGTTCCACCGGACACCGACAACTGACAATTGTTCCGCCGTCGGCGCCTCTGCTTATATCGACGGACCCACCCATCGCCTGGGCGCGATAGGCCATGATGCGCAATCCCATGCCTGTGGTGTCGTCCGCCGACAAGGAAAAATCCTTGCCGTCGGAGGCAATTGCCAGCCGATACGCCTCGTCATCGGCCCCAAGCGAGATATCGATCTGCTTTGACTGTCCGTGCTTGATGGCGTTGGTAATAGCTTCCTGGGTGATTCGATAGAGGTTTATTCCGATAGCCGGATCCTCTATCTGGATATCGGCGTCGGGCGTGAATGTGCAGTCGATGCCGAAGAGGTCCCGCGTGGATGCGGTCAGCATTTCCAGTGCCGGGACAAGACCGCCGGATTCGACATCGACCGGCTGCAATCCCCTCGACAGGCTGCGCGTCTGGTCGATTGCCTCATTGATCAGGCGCGTGATCTGGGCGGCTTCTGCGCTGTGCGCGGCGGAGGCGCCGTCAAGTTTACGTTGCAGCACCTTGCTCATGATGGCCGCGCCGGTCAACTGCTGCCCGAGGCTGTCGTGAAGCTGGCGCCCGATGCGCCTCTGCTCCCTTTCGCTGATATCGAGCAGTTCCTGTTCGAGCCGTTTGCGGTCGTCGATCTCAGAGGTCAGTTTTATATTGGTTTGCCTAAGTTGGCCCGTTCGTTCCTGCACAAGCTCTTCCAGTCGCTGGTGCTGTTTTTCCAGCGCCTCCTGTGCCCGATCTCGCTCTCGGACATGCAGCGCGATGCGTCGTCCCGCCCCGGCGATGCCCGCCATTCCGAGCAGCCATATCAGACTATGGCCCGCCACCATAGAAAAAACATGCTTCCGCGCCACCGCCCGCAGCGGCGCCATCGGCACTGAAACACTGATGCCGCCGCGGATGTCGCCGACCCTATAGCCCTGCTCGGTATGACATTGGAGGCAGCCTTCTTCGGTAACAAGCGGCCCCATAAACCGCAGGTACTCCTGGCCGTCCATCATCTCCAGCGAGCTTACCTCCGTTACCTCCGGCAGCCCGGTCTTTAGAGTCTCAAGCGCATCGGTTTCCCAGTCGTCGGCGGCATTGTTCGGGTTGACCGGATTAAGACTGGTGATCTTGCCCTTCAGTCCGTAGCTGACCGCTCCCAGCGCATGAACCTGTCGCGTCATATACGCCGGGTTCACCAGGGTCAACCGCCGGCCGGACGGCGTAGTGATATCGCGTTCCGGCATGTGGGACAGGTGTTTATTAGGCGGTGTCTCGTCGGTGGCGGGCACATATACGCCCCCGTGGCCGGCGGCCCACCGGCGATATACCAGATCCTTCTCGAACGCGGATTGTGCTTCAAGGCGTGCAGATTCAAACATTTCCACTGCATGTCGAAACAGGGTCCAGGCCAGCACCCCGCCCACAAGAATCGTCCAAAGCCCCATCAAAACAAGGATATGAACCTTCAGCCCCCCAAAACCCATATGAGCCTTCCTGCGATCAGTCATTCTGCAATACCACCTTACCAACGCAAATCGTCCACCACATGATAACAGAAGCCATCGCCCGATGCAACGCAGTTTCTTCGAAGAAGCAGCCAGGCCGGCGACGGAGCGTCAAATCAGTGGGTGCTGCCCTTTTTGCTGAAGATTGCCCAGCCTAAGATGCCCAGCAAGACGACTGCGGCTATATTGCCGAGGGCCGATGGCGCCATTTCGTGGGCCTGGGCCTGGACGTCGGCGGCAAGATCGGGGAAGAACCTGTCGAGGAACAGGCCTGCCGCCATCGCCGAACCTGCGACGGTGGCGAGATAAGTCAGTGCGGTTCGCTTGCCTAATGAGGCCCATATTGTGGTAAATGCCGCAGCGTTGGTGGCCGGACCCGTCATCAGAAACACTAATGCCGCACCGGGACTTACGCCCTTGCTGATTAAGGCGACGGCCACCGGAACCGACGCGGTGGCGCAGACATATACCGGTATGCCCAGGAGCATCATGACGATCATCGCGAGTATTCCGCCGCCGAGGACCGGGGCGAAGAAATCCTCCGGGATTACCGCCGCTATTACCGCCGCGATGAGAAGACCGACGAGCATCGACTTGCCTATGTCGCGGGGCAAGGTCGCAAAGCCATAGCGAAGAACCCGGATGATTTTCGGCGACTTATCCTTATCGGCACAACAGGCGTCGTTGCACTGGGCGCTCTGCTGCGGGCCTTTGTCCGGGTCAACCACAGTTACCATCGCCCCGCCGACCAGGCCTGTTACAAGGGCGGCGACGGGCCGGAAGATTGCATACACAGGCCCGAGAAGGCCGTATGTAACGAGGATGCTGTCGACGCCGGTCTGGGGCGTGGAGAGCAGAAACGCGATTGCCGCGCCCTTGCTTGCGCCGTGCTTGCGAAGCGACATGGTAACGGGTATCACGCCGCAAGAGCACAACGGCAGCGGTATGCCGAAGAGGGACGCCTTGAGGAGCGGCCAAATCCCGTGGCCGCCCAGGTGGCGTTCGACAAATTCCGGCGAGATGAATACTGAAAGAACGCCGGCAACAAGGAACCCGAAGAGCAGGTACGGGCTCATCTGAGTCAGCGTAGCCCAGAATGCGATGCGAAATTCATCCATTATTCACCATTAACTGCCTTCCTTAACTCCCGCCAATTGTCGCAGCCTGAGACCATTCCCACGCGGCACAGGGCAAAATCATACTTCACCGGGTCGGCCGGTTCGATTTCGGCAAAACCGCTCGTTACTTCTACTGCCGTTTTAATGGATATGTTCTTTCTGTTATGCAGGTTCAGGACACGTGATATTCTGGACATGTGCGCATCCATGGGCACGAGCAGTCCGGCCTTATCGACGGATTTCCACAGGCCTGTGTCGATATTATCGTCCCGAACCATCCATCGCAGGAACAGATTGAGCCGCTTGGCGGCGCTGCCGCCGGCAGGATCGCTTATCAGGTATTTAAGCCCCCTGCCGACAAGGCCGTTGTTATCCCGGGCATGCCGCTGCAGTAGCCAATTGCAAAAATCCGACAGGGCGCCGATTATGTTTGCATCGCCGGCGCGATAGCCGCGAAGGAAGTATTGCTCAAGGCTGCCGGAATCTTCGAGAACTTTTTTGAGCAGTTCGCACAAGTCCGATATGTCGTCGCCGGTATTGAACCTGTGCCTGAAGTCCTGCAATTCCTTCCGCCCGTTCTTGTCGAAGCGGCGAACAAACGCCGCCGGGCTTTTGCCCATTTTGCCAAGGAGCCTGTCAAGACTCTTTTCAATCTGCCCGACCCTGCCGTAAGCCAAAACCGCGGCCAGAAAACCGGCGATTTCCATATCCGCCGGGTCGCTGTAGCGGTAAACAAACTGCAGCGGATCGGGCTTTATCAGCTCACGCCGGTTGTATCGCCGGTACAACGCGTCGAGCGTATCGTGCAGAGACAGCAGCCTTGAGGCGCCGTCATTAGTCATTGACCGGTTCGAATTCGTCTTTGCCGACTCCGCAATCGGGGCATATCCAGTCATCCGGCAGATCCTCAAAGGCCGTGCCCGGTTCGACGCCTCCGGCGGGATCGCCGGCCTGGGGGTCATAGATATATCCGCACATCAAACATCTGTACTTTTGCATCTCTTTGACTCCTTGCTTCGATTCAGTTTCGGGTTTCTTCGCTATATAAGTTGCCGCAGTCCGCGGCGTCCTGCCGCCTTTAACATCTCGGTAGTAATTGTATGTCATTGGTGTTTCACCCGCGTCGATTGTCTGGCAGGCTATAACCCTGCCAATAAAGAGTGTATGTGTTTCGACATCAATTGCCTCGGTAACTTCGGCCTCGATAAATCCCACCGTATTGTCCAACACGATCGGGGGCCCGGTTATGCCGATTTTATAATTAACCTTCTGGAATTTATCAAAATCCCTGCCACTCCTGTAACCGAACCTGCCCATAAATTCCAAAGGTGTCTTTTCAGCAAGGATAGAAACAACAAAAACTGTGCTTTTGGCAATATACTCGTGCGTCAAATTCTCTTTGTTGACACTAATCGCTATTACCGGCGGCTCAGGTGTCAATTGAAAAACCGTATTCACGATACAGCCATTGATCTTGCCGTTTCTTTTCGAGCTGACAATGCACATCCCGTAACTCAAATTAAACAGCGATTCTAAATCTAACATCTGCTTCTCCACGCCAACATCTTGACCTGCTTTGTCATTTCTCGGCTGCGATCGGAATGACAATGCAGGTCTTTTTACACCAGCAGAGTTCCGCCTGCGGCGGATTAGCCCACCACGCCCGCTTCCTTGTGCTTTGCCGATATCTTGTCCGCCAGGTCCTCCAGTGCGATATAATCTTCGTCTTTTGGCAGGCCCTTGACCACAACCGGATCGAGCAGTTCGACCTTGAGGTTTGACAGCATTCCCGTCAACTGCTCCGGCATCTTGCCGCCCCATCCGTATGACCCGATGATGCCGGCAAATCGCACCTTGGGCCTGAGCGCATTGGTCAGAATCGCCGCATACGCCGCCGCCGGATGCGCCCCGGCAAGCACCGTAGGCGAGCCGATAACCACAGTCGCGGCGTCCACCAGGGCTATCGCAAGCTTGCCGATATCCACATTCGTCAGATTGAACTGTCCGACCACGATATCCCGCTCTGAAAGGGCCTCGACGAAATGGGCGACCATCCGCCGCGTGCTGTCGTGCATCGATACGTATGCAACGACGACCTCATTTTTCACCTCGTCGCCGGCCCAGTCTTTATAGGCGTCGATTATGAACTCCGGCCTGTCGTAGATAGGTCCGTGGCTGGTCGCAATGACATCAACGGCAAGGTCGGCGATCTTCGCAAGATTATTGGCGATCGGCTTCCTAAACGGCATCATGATCTCGGCGTAGTAGCGCTTCGCCGCCTCGTAAGCCTGTCCCTCATCGGCAACAAACAGGCTGCTCGAGGCCAGATGCGACCCGAAAAAATCGCATGTAAAAAGGATTTTATCCTCCGCCAGGTACGTGCTCATCGTCTCCGGCCAGTGAACCCACGGTGTGTAGATGAATTGCAGTGTCTTGTCGCCCAACGACAGCTTTTCGCCGTCGGCGACAGTGATAAATCGGTCCTCGGCAATCTCGAGGTGATCGACAAGCATAGCTTTGCACCTGGGATTCGTCACCACTTTGGCCTCCGGATAAAGCAGCAGCACGTCCGGTATCGAGCCGGAGTGGTCCTGTTCGGCGTGGTGCGAGACAATATAGTCCAGCTTGTCGACGCCGAGCCTGACCAGGTGGTCGATGAGCACCTCGGTCTTCGTCGGGTCCACAGTGTCAAGCAGCACCGTCTTTTCGCTGCCCTTAATAAGATATGCGTTATAACTCGTCCCGTCCGGCAGAGGAATCAGTTCATCGAACAGACGCCTGTCCCAATCGATCGCCCCTGCAGAATACACGTTTTGCTTCATCTCTTTCATACAAATCCCCTTTCGTCGCAGCCGCCATATAGCAAAGAATCGTCCCAATCTGTCGGCAACTTGATATCTACCGACAGTCAATGGCATCCGGCTCACAGCAAATCCGGGCCTGCGCACAGACGGGCCGCATACCCACAAAGTGTAATACTTATATGCCCGCCGCCGGCCTGTCAAGGCTATTATCTCTGCACAGCTTCCCATTCTTGACAGTTCAAAGCGAATTTGCTAAGATTACCGGCGTCCTGCGGAGGCAATTATGTTTTTTAGACGCTTAAATGGGAAATCAAAATGCAAGTATATAAGGCTAAACAGCCCAGGCAAAATCGATTACTTATACACTGTGTGTTTATGTTTGTTTTTCTGCTGTTAATCCCGCCGGCGACGGCAAATGATAAAACGGAAACTTTGCAAAAAGCAGTTGAGGGCCCAATGAGTGTTTCGGCAAAACCATTAGTCGGAGCGTATTACTATCCCTGGTATCAGGATAGGGGATGGTTTGGAAGGAATCCCTGGAGAAAGGCCATGCGGCAGCACCTTAAGTACCCACAGGAACCTAAAAGCGGACTATATAATTCTCGCGATCCAAAGGTCGTCGCCGACCATATCGAACAAAGTATTAGAGGCGGTATTTCATTCTGGGCGGTCAGTTGGTGGGGGCCCGGCGGCTTCAAAGATGATACATTCAAGAATCATATCTTAAAGCATCCTGATTCGTCAAAATTGAAATATGCAATTCTTTACGAAAGCACCGGACGAATGAGAAGCTTTAAGAATCCCGATTACCGCAGATGGATCGGCGACCTGAAATACCTTAAGAAAAATTATTTCGACGACCCTCGCTATTTAAAGATCAATGGCAGGTGCGTTGTTTTCGTTTACTTATCAAGAGAATATTTCCGCAATAAGGGGCAGAATGCTCTTAGGCAGATGCGTGATAAATTCCCCGAGATATACCTTGTCGGAGATGATGTGTACTTTGGCGATGATTCCGCCGGAGGTTACAAAGCTGAATGGGCCAGGAATTTCGATGCGGTAACCGCCTATGATGTTTACGGCCAGTCCATCGGCAAATTGGGCGGGACACATAAAGCGATCGAATTCCTTGCAAAGAATTATCGACAAGCCAAAAAAGCGGCCAATAGCGTTGGAACGGCGTTTATACCTGCAATAGCGCCGGGTTATAACGATACGGCCGTGCGAAGGGGGCATCCCGGCAGGGCTCGCTATTTTACAGATATTGATAATTCGGAAGAAGGCGATATCTTCCGCGAAATGATCCGCCAGGCGGCACTGCCCAATATCGACCCGTCGTGTAATAATATCATAATGGTAACCAGTTTTAACGAATGGTATGAGGACAGCCAGATCGAGGCGACCGCCGGAACATCTCCAGCGAGCAGCACAGACGATTCCAGAAGCGGCAGTTACTATACAGGCGGCCGGAGATACGTTGACTATGGGTATCTCTATCTTGATATTTTGAAAGAAGAGATACTAAAAAGCAAACAAGAATAACTACAAGGAAGCCAACCTCTTCAATCACTCTATTCTACAGTAGCATCAGGTGTTTTGCGTATACTGCCCCTGGGTCCTTTTCCACCGTTGACATTGGATGGATCGTATCCGGCATCTGAAGTGAGTAGAATTTTATCCAGCTTTGTTCCATCCTCATCCATCCATACATTTATAGTATGAAATCCGATGGATGAAATGGAAATAAAGGCGCCCTGTTTATCTTTGGTGGCTTTACTCCAGACATAATTTGATGTTGAAGGGCCAAATTCAATCTTATCCGATGAAGAGACGGCTTTACCGTCGATCCCCACATGAACCGAATTATCGGAAATATTGCCTTTTGCTCTTATCCAGACATGGTAATTCCCTGCGCGGGTAAAGTTAATCCTGTAATCCAGCTTTGGCGAATCCTTTAATGGATCATATTCGGCAAACTTCGCATCTTTTTCCACGCCGTCATTTGGAAGCGCCTGCAGACATTTGCCTCCTGCTGCGTCGCTTTCCGAAATAACAGCCCATCTGTGCCCCCCCTGCCGAAGGGATGTATCGTAATTCTCAGCTTCCAGACATACCATTCCATCCGGTTCCTGTGCAAATCTCTTTAAGAGTTTGGGGGGTGTAAAGGTATAATGGTATAAAACACCTTCATCACCTCCGACAATTACTTCATTATCACTGGACACATCAATATATTCAATTTGCCGATTGGCTTGTTGCGCTTGTACGTATCCGATCATTGACCAGTCATCGCGTCGCCAAACACGCATGATGCCATCTATGATACTGCCGGTAAATAGATATTGACCATCAGCGCTCCACTTGAGCGCTTCAATAGCAGCATTTTCGTCAGGATCATCCCCTGGCAAAGAAAGGACGTTGCCGCCATGGACCAGCTCTTTTACCGTGGCCCCGGTTTTGGTATCAACGATGCGGCAAAATTGGCCTCTCGAGCCTACTGCATACAGTTTAGCATCTGGCGAAAAATAAACTCTCTTTGCGCTCCCTCCGATCACGCCCCGGTGGATTACAGACCAATCGGATACATTGATCAGACGCATATCCCCTTTTTTGCCATGACCTGCACACGAAACCAGGTACTTGCCATCATAGCTAAAGTCGAGATTATTTACTTCACCAAGATCATGCGCATAGGTATGCACTTTTTTAAAGTCAGGCAGACTGTAAATCCATACTTCATTATCAGCTGCTGTGGCCAGCCACTTATTATCAGGGGAGAAATCGGCACAGTCGACACTCTTGCCGGGTGCAAAATGATGTACCAATGTATATGTCCTGGCATCCCATACTTTGAGGCCTTCATCATTAATGCCAGTGTAAAAATATTTCCGGTCAAAGGAATAGCCAACCGCATTCATTTTACCGGCTTTCATAAATATCGTATTGTTCATTTGGATATGTTTGACTTGATTGACAAATTCACCGGTTTGGCGTATATAGATCTTGGCCGTTGCATGATTATCACTGGCAATGATAAAATAGTTGTCTTTAGAAAACTCGCATCCATCAATTTGCCCCACGGTACCCAAATGGTCGACATTGATTTTCCTAATAAGCGAAAACATCTCATCCTGACCAAAGGTCAATTGTGTAAATAACACGAATACAACGATACCAATACTCATCTTCCTGATTATTAACATACCTGTATCCTCTAAAAATAATTAAGGTCAGAACCCTTTATTGGGTCTCGTCTATCTCGCCCGGGCTATCCGACCGGAACCGGCCTTGTCGAGCGCCTCCAGGAGCGCTCGCCGGACCGATACCTCCGGATAATCCGCCGCTAATGTGCGAAGCTGCGCTGAATGCTCGGGGCCGCACAGCAAGGCCAGCGACCCTGCCGCGGCATGGCGCACGCTGAGTGCATTGTCGAAATCCTTGACCACATCGAACAATGTCGCAACGGCCTTTACGTCCCCGATTCGCCCAAGGGCGTCGGCTGCGGCCGCACGATAAAACGGCGTCATCGCCTTGTAAACGAATACATTCGGCTGGTCCTCAAGACCGAAACTTGCTTCGGTCGCATCATCTTTCAGACACGAAACCAGCATCTCGACGGAGCCGGCGTCCCGGAGTTTTCCCAGACATCGACCAAGATAGAAACACACCCACGAACGCTTTCGCGAAGGCGCCATCGCCCGATATCGCTCAAACGCCCGGCGTATCGGCGCTGCATACCGTGCATCGGTGCAGACAACCGACACAAGCTCGGCCGCCCTTGATTCGGGATCATGCGGCTTGACCGATACCGCCGGCGGCGAGGCCGCTGCCGCCGCCTTCAAATCGTCGGCAGGCTCAAAATCCGTATCGCCTAACGCCGCAAGGCACGCTTCCATTACCGAACCGCCAAGCCCGCTTCGATTGACAACGCGGGCGGTGAGATTTTCGTAGGCATCGGTCTCATAAAGAAGCCCCCTGTCGGTATCGATCGGAACCGCCCGCAGCGCCGCTAACACTCCCGGCCGCCCCACCGTCGTTTCCATCGAGTCAAACGCCTCTAATATGCGATAGTGCAGCACCGACGAATGACAGCCCATAAGCCATGTATGATCGCCGCTCCAGTGCGTATACTGCCAGAAGTCCAGCAGTTTCGGCAACGCCTCTGTCAGCACACCTTGTGCCGCAGGCGTCCCGATCCGACCCAGCGCCTCAGCCGCCGCCGCGGCCAGATGCACGGGCTTCTGCTGCCAGCCCAACTCATGAAGATCAGCAGCCTTGCCCGGATCCTTGCGCATATTCTCCTTGAAAATCTCCGTCAAAACCCCCACCGCTTCTGCATCCTGCAGCGACCCCAACGCCCGCATCGCGGCTATCGCAATTCGCTGATTCTCGTTATGATGTTCCTGGAGATACGCCCGAAGCGCAGCCTTGCCCGCCGCCCCGCCGATGTGCCCTAACGTCTCGGCAGCCGAATGCACCTGCGCGGCATCGGCATTGCCGAGCCTGTCAATCAAACCCTTCTCGATAGTCTCCCAGTCATTATTAGCCAGATACGCACGCCAGCGTGCAGCGCCCTTTTGCGAACGCTCGGCGTCAAAGGCGTCAAAATCAATCGCCCCGCCGGTCAGATGCTCCAGCGCCACATGCCCCGCCTGCCGGACAAAGGGCTCGGCGTCTCCCAATGCATCCAGCAGCCCCCCTACCGCTCGCCGATCACCGCAGCCGGCCAGTGCAAGCGCCGCATTCATCCGAACCTGGCACGATGCTTCCTTCAAAGCACTCACTAAAGGCCCGGCCGCCCTTCTATCCCGCAGGATGGCTAACTGCCGCGCTGCGGCTATCTTTCGCCCTTTTTCGGCACTGTCTAAAAGACCGCAAAAACGCGCAACATCCGCACCCCGACCGCCCCCCCAACGAGCATCCGTTTCATAAAGTGTAATCGCGCCGGCCTCCCGAAAGCGGTCAAACTGCAGATTCAATACGCCCCCGTTGCCCGCGTTGTTGGCGCGGTAGCGGTGCGGCGGCGCATCACCCATCAGACGCACGGGCCCAAAACGCGCTGCAATCGGATTGACCGCCTCGGCCGGCGCAGCCGTGCGGCGATTATGGCATCCCACACACGACAGCCTCTCGCCCGGCCGAACATACAGCCAACTCGTTTCGTTGATCACACTTCGCCCTTCGGCATCGACAAGCTGTATCGCAAGCGCGCGATCGGCAGGAACCTCCACATAAAACGAGCCGTCCGGCGCCAAAGGCGCCGTGCCCAACTCAATACCTTCGACACCGATATGAGCGAATCGGTGCTTGGCGCTCCGCAGCGTAAAGGGACGACCCTCCAGAATGCGAACCGCCTTGATACGCGACAGATCGGCATTGGTCTGCTTGGTCGCAAAAACGCTTTGACACAATAGAAAACCCGTCTTGTCCGGCCGCCTTGCGGCGCTTGGCATGATGTGGCTCGCAATCACGCTCGCCCGACGACGCGCCCCCAGGTAGGCAACCGAATGAATCTTCTCCTGCGAATATATCCGTGCGATCTTGCCCAACTCCAGATCAAGCACGCCGATCCAGTTGCGACCTGACGACGTACACAGCAATCGGCCGTCCGGCAGCGGCGCAATATCGTAGGGAACATAGCTAATCTGCGCCTTTTCAAAACTCCGACCCCCCGAATCGAAAGACCCCGACAGCACAACCCCATAGTTGGAAATCGCCGCCACCCGCCCGTCCGGCAGCGGGGCCGGACTGCCGAAACCGTTTCGCCGAAGCCATGACGAATTCCGCTCGGCCGCAAAAGCCGGATCGAACCCGATCGCCCCGCGATCGGCGCCTAAGATAACCATCCCGCCCGTACCGTCCGGGCGAACCTGCTGGATCCGCGTCTCCACCTTGGCCCGTTCGAAAAAATTGTCCGCCCGTATCATCACAACCGAACCGTCGGCGGCGACCCTGGGCTCCCGGTCGGCCACAATGTGATACGTCAACGGCTCGATGCCCGTCCCGTCGGCGTTCATCGCAAAAAGCGACGAGGCAAGATTGCCGTGGTATTCGTCGCGACTGCCGATACGCGTGGAACTGAATACAATGCGCCCGTCGGCAAGCTCAGCCGGATCATAGTCATGGAACGGCCCGTCGGTAATCGCCCGGAGATTCGAGCCGTCGGCGTCTATTCGATAGATATGGAAGAATTTTCCGCCGTCCGGAACCATTGAAAAGTAGATCGTTTTGCCGTCATAAGACACTGTC
>Ga0180301_10002665_pt1 | contig 14052 bp, 23 predicted proteins | sample GuaBasSediGuay16_FD_121797 | JGI IMG/M metagenome (GOLD analysis project Ga0180301, IMG submission 121797) | Subseafloor sediment microbial communities from Guaymas Basin, Gulf of California, Mexico - Guay16, Core 4569-2, 12-15 cm | ecosystem: Environmental > Aquatic > Marine > Hydrothermal...
AACGTAGCATGGGTTATGGGTTTCCCAAGGCATGGGGTAGTTGAGAAGATAGCCGGCCCTATTGTACAAAGGTTGAAGTTAGAGAGGCTTCTTGTATCGTTCCAAAAATGACTGCCAAGGATGCTCTTACATTGGGGCATAAGTATAATCAGGAGGCGGTCTTGTGGGGTAATAACAAAGGTGTTTATCAGATTTGGGTTGATACAAATGAATGGGAGAAAATAGGTAGCAGTCCAAAACTGGTTGATTACAGCAAGATATTCACTCAGTACAAAGGTAGAAAGTTTGTATTTGAGTATGCTCCACAAGGTATGATGAGTGCACTTGGGTTTGCCAAACAGGTGTTGGAAATACTTGAGAGGCATGAAGATATAAACACGTAATCCTTTCTATATTTGTAGTTGTTCCTTTCGGAGCCATGCTTGATGGGCAAGCATGGCTTTTTTTGTCAAAAAATCTAATAATTACTTACTTTATAAATAGAGCTGATGTTTTGTGTTGGTATTGGTCTGTTTTTGAAGGAGAATTTGACGTGAATAGGGCGAAAGAGGCAGAGTTTCTTTTGGAGCTTGCACATGGACTTTTAGAGGGTGCAATTGACCTTGATGAGTACATAGAAGGAATTAACCTTCTTATAGATGCTCAGGGTCAGGATGAGCCTGAGAATTGACGTACTACAGAATGCCTCAAAGTATGATTGGCAGCCAGTGTTAATTGAAGCAATAGTTCAAAGACGGTTTGATGCTGAAAAACAGCGTCTTATTGCCAGGGCTGATGCTGATGCAAGTGATGGGGTGCAGCGGTCGGTAATATGGCGTAAAGCAGATACTGATGCTGGTTTTGAGATGCAGGTAATTGAAACAGAGTCTTTTTCAGCATATAAAGATACTGGATGGAAAACTGTCTACAAAACAACAAAGGTTGAGAAGGAGAGCAGTGTGTTTTCATTTCCTGTATCGTACATTCACATGGAAGTTGATGCCATACCACATGTGATGAAAATGCTGTTTGACGATATAAACTATCATGCTGTTGAGGTACAAGAAGAAACTACTGGTGATGATGTTATTTATCATCTTACCCCAGTGAGTGATAGGGCCAGGAAGGTTTGTGCATTGTTACGCAGACGTTATGAAATCTTGAGGAGAAAATAAATGTCGGTACGAGAGCTGAGTGCAAACGAGTATCAATTGAATGGTAGTGCCTATACTATTGATATCAATCTCAAAGATGAGAGCGTTGCTTATCATCTGAGGGATTTTGGGTGGTTTTGGCATGGCACAGATTATGTTCAGAAGAAGGGGTGGGGTGATGAGATGCTTGGTCTCCTCCTCGCCAGGCTTGCCAAATCCAAGGCTTCAGAAGATTTTCGCAAGGATATTCAGAACAGTCCTGCCGAAGTCGTATCTCTGTTGACAAGAATTCTTGGGCATGTTATGAAGAGTGATGAAGGATTGTATCATATTGCCTACACTCTGGCTGGGGATAATAATTGCTTTAAGTTTGGCAACTGTGTATGGGTACCAGACTATGATGACTATCTGTTGTCAAGTTTTGTGTTCTCTGATAAAGAGTTCGCAAAAATGGCTGATGTCCTTGATGTTGATGAAAGCAGGCTGCGGTCATGGGTTGCAGTTGAGAAGGGTGATGAGTTAGTGTCCAGCCTTAATGTCATTGATGATGTTTTTGATGATGATGTTACGCAGAAAAGTATAGCTGATATGCTTCAAAAGGCAATTGGAACAGAACCAACTGTTCTTGGTTTCATGGACAGGGTTTCAGATGCTGATTTGGAATATGATATAGTAGAGTATCTTATGGATGCTGCTTTTGAGTATATAATGGCATCAAAAGATGCTGTTAATAAAGAGGATGTGTTGGATGATTTGGCTGATTGGCTGCTGTCTGATGTTTACAAGGCGCAGCTTACTGGAAAAGACCTTGAGGCTCAAAAGGCTGAGTTGCTTGATATTCTGAAACGTATTCTAAAAGGCAAGCAGGTTTCACAACGGCAGGGAGTGCTGTTTCCAGAGCGGCACAATATTGTTCAAAGAATGAAGAAGCTTTTCCTTTTTCCCAAGTAATTTGAGAAGATGATGCAGTATATTACTGAGATACTGGATAGGGAACGGCTCTTACGATGGGCTGAATTGGATAACTTTCTTGATGTAGTTGAGAGGTCACAGCAGGTTAAAGATATCACACTTGTTAAGGTTGGCAAAAATAAGCAGACCATGTATTTCAAGGTTCGTAGTGTAACTACTCCAGACCAGTGGTATGCTACAGTTGTCAAGACACAAGAGAAGTTGGATAAGAGTGGAGCAGTTGATGGATATCTGTATTGCAGGTGTAACTGCAAATCGTTCCGGTATTGGGGCTATCACTACCTTCTTACCATTTCTGACAACGTGTGGGGTAAGGGTGAACGCAGATATCCAAGCATACGTAATGGTCAATTGAAGGGAACTGTGTGTAAGCATATATTTGCTGTTTTGAGCAAGTTACCTGAATTTGTCAATGTACTTGATTTGGAGACGAACAAAAATGGATAAGACGGCAAAGATGGAACTCATCAAACGAGTTAATGAGACTGCTGAGGTAATGCAGGGACTGGTTGATGTGCTTCTTGAAAACTTTCCTGAATTGCTTGATGAGGAGATGTCAACAACTGAGAAAGAAGAAAAATCCTCAATTGTTGAGGAATCTCCCGAAGAAATTTCGGCATTGCTTGTTAAGCATAACATGCCATTGGAAGCAGCTAGAGAGTTTTCTGCTCAAGTCATTGAGTCAGGCTATTCAAAGGAAGTTATTGAGAAGGCAATAAATGCTGGTTTTACTAATGATGAGCTGGCACTGGTGGTTTCCTCTCAACTGCCTGTGGAAGATTGCTTGGAGTGGAAGTCTAAAGGTTTTGAGGCACTTGATGAAGAATTCAAGCTCTGGTACGCCAGTTTTGATGCTGTAGAGGAGGCATTGGAGTGGAAGAGTGCCGGATTCAAGCCGGATAGTGCTGTTGAGTGGCTTATTGCTGCTAACACAGTTGCAGAGGCTCAGCAATGGAAGTCTAAGGAATTTGACCCGGTGGAGACCAGCAATTGGAGAGCAGCGGAAATTTCAGATGTAGATGCAGCTCTTGCATGGAAACAGGCTGGGGTTTCTCCTGCTGAGGCTAAAGTGTTCACCAACCAAGGAATAAAGCCGGAAGATGTCAAGAGTGGGGAGTAATATTAGTGGGCATCGAATTTCCAGCGGAAGCGATTGCTGCTACACGTACAAACTATGATAAAGTCATAGAAAAGACGGGTACTCCATGCACACTTATTCGGTCAACTAAAACCCCAGTTGACAAATTGATGTCTGAATATACAGAGACTACAACTGAAATTCCTACTCATATTTCAATCAAGTGGCCTAATAACATGAAAAAGTTGGAAGATGGGGGTGCATTCACCAACGATTCCAAACCAATTTTGGCCTATGTAAAATTTGCTGATAAGGTACAGCAGCATGACAGGATAAAAATAGAAACTGGCGCTGCTCCATACCAATCTCCAGATAGTGTGGTTCATGTGTTTGAGATAACTGATATTATGATGGAGGATGATTCTCCATTAAGATGTCCTGTGACTCTTACTCCTATAAAGCAAGTGAGTATATCCGATGGCTAATATAGTTGACATAGATACTACAACATATATTATGCGCTTGAACATTGGAACTACAAGAACTCTAAAGATTCAGGAAGAGTTGGCTTGGTTGAACGCAGATACGGAGTTTGCAGATTTTGATGATGAACAGAGAAAAGAGATAGAGGCTTCATTTGAGATTGTGCAGGAAGCATTTGATATCATCATTCAGCAATTGGACCACATACGTGATGAGGCATTAAACATATCAGATGATGACGATGAAGAGTGTGATGATGATGATTAGAATGTTGATTAACGTAACCAATGAGTACATCAATTTTGGCAGCAGGTTTGACGCTGCATTGGTTGCCCAGTTGTCAGTTAAATGGCTTGTTGAAGCAATAAACAGGCAATGGTTTGCATCGAAGTGGGAGCCGCTCAATCCAAAATACTTGGCCTGGAAGGCTAGGAACAACTTGGATTTGAGATTGTGGATTGCAACAGGCTGGTTGCGTGATAACATTACTGCATACTGGTCTGGTTCTGCTAAATCATTTGTTGTTGGGTTCAAGCCATATCAGAGGTTGGATAATGGATTTCCCCTGTTGTCTTTGGCCAGAGTGTTGGAGTTTGGAACACAGGATGGTGCAATACCACCAAGGCCGTTGTTCAGGCCGGTTTTGAGTGCTATTGAAAATGCTGTAAAAGGAGCCATGTAAATGACCAGATTGTATGATGAGATTACTAAAACCTTCTATTCAGAGCATTATGATGATGAAGTTGCAAATATTGTTTTCAACCTGGTTGTTAGAACTAAGGAAAGACTGGATAGGCAAAACATTGAATATGATGAAGAGGATTTGTACATGTATGCTAACGATGTTATAAAGAATTGGTTCTAAATCATGTTAGGCGCAGAAGAACTGAAGTCGGAGTTGAAGAAGATTGTATCCAAGAATGGATTTCATCTAATAGACTTGGAACGACTCTCCATTTCCGATGACGAGGAGTTGTTGATTATAACCATTGAAAATGATTTGATTCCTGTTGAAAGGTTGTCTATTATTGCAAAAGAGTGTTTTGACATCATCAAATACGCCGGTTACATTGTACATATGCCTATGATTGGTGCAAATCTTTCTGGTGACATAGAACTTCATTTTGGTGTTAATCTGTGATAAACCTGGTTGAACAAACTCTTGATGTAATACATGATTTGACATCTATGTCAACTTCAGGGGGAATTACTGAAGTTGAGTGGGTTGATGTCAGCAGGTGGCTTAATTATGCAGAAAATATAGTAAAAGGCAGAGTATCACCTAGAGGTGAGAAAATCATAGCCACAGATGCCTTTGCATCTAGATATTATGCTGAGATTATTGATGGTAGATTTGAGTTGGGTGAGCCTGCTATTTGGAAAAGTGAGTATTGGTATTTACCCGCTTATGCGTTTGTTATGAGTTACAGACAATTTTTGAGTAAGTTGGGATATAATGTACTACGGATAGAACAAAATCTTAGAAGAAAATATGGACCATATACTGAGGCTGTTCAAGAATCTTCAGCTGAATATTTAGATTATTTGGATGTTGGGCATGGTGGTGCTGCTGTCTTGTGGTTATGGTATGATGGAGTGTTCTACAGCATGGATTCAGCGGAGGTTAAAGACCACACTGTTATGGTAGAGTCTCTTGGACTTGCTACAGGTGGTGATGCAGTGGACAGCACCCTTTCTGTATCTTGGAGTGGCAGGTATGATAAGATTACGGATTATGTTTCAGCAATATCACCAGATAAGTGGTTTCGTGAGGATATACCAAAGGTTTTGTTAAAGAAGCTTAAGCAGGAGTTTCCAGACTATTCCAAGATAGTGCTATACCTGGATAAGGGATATGACCCACCAATTGTGATAGCAGAGAGTAAAAACAAGAATGATGCACAGGCGATTGTTGAGATGGCCTTGACTGGTAATAAAAAAGAAGATGCTTATCGAATATTCAACTATGTGAGGAATGTTCTTAAATGGGACCTCTCTAAAATGAAAGAAGACATAAGTTGGATACTTGATTACCTGGATATTTCTAGTTTGAGATATATAATCTATCTTGCACCAGAAGATTGGAAAGAAAGAGCATGGGAAGAATTGCTCAGACAAAATCCACATAATGATGAATTCAGCTTCATGATTCCTCATGTTTCGCCTAAATGGGCTGAGAAAGTTTGGAAAGAGTTGCTTAAGCGTGGAGTGAAGCCTAATCAGTTGCTTTTTTTAATGCATGAGGCTCCTAAAGAATGGAAAGAAAGGGCTGCTGAGCAGCTTTTAATTCAGTATCCAAATAGTGAGTATTTAGGGACCATAATTACAATGTCTATTAGTGATGCAGTAACAAAAAAAGCCTGGGAACGTCTTGTTGAAGTCGGTCCAAGCCATATAGAGCTATTAGACATCATCTGCTACTCTGAGGATAAATGGGTAGCAGAGCAGGCTTGGAAGTATCTTTTGACACATGGATTGAGCGACTATGATTTTCAGTATTTGGCTGCCTGTGCTCCAGAACCTTATAGGAGTCTGGTTAAAGATATGTTGGCGAATAGAGATATATGATAACCACCATAGAACAAACTCTTGAAGTAATTCAGGAAAAATATAAAACAATAGCCGGAGGATAAAGCAGTGAACATGTTTGATTGGTTGATTATTTATTTGGACGAGATGCAGGAGCTGTTGGCTATATGGAGAATTCGTAGAGAAGATGCAGGCAAGCCTCCTGTTGGTCTGGCAGCGGCCATAAGTGCTCTTAGGCAAGGAACTATGGATTGGGACCTAAAAGAGATTGAGAAGGCTGTTACTGAGATGAAGGACCTGTTGATGCCAATGAGTCATAGGTATTACGTTAAGATGACAGACCTTCTGTTGGCTTATGGTGAGAAGTTTGATGAGATACGAAGAGAGCTGTATTCCTTTGAGGAACCACCCGCTGAGGAAGAGCCGTCCAATGACTTCACAGCCAGGCGGGACCCTGAAGAGGTAGACCTTATTAAAATTGCCAGGTTACTCAAGAAGCGTGGGAGAGTAAAGTGAAATACGTCGTTGAAGTCACAATTGATGACACGAAAAAGCTGAATATCGTTATCCCAAACAGGCTTTTGGCTTTGATACGAGCAAAGAGACCTATTGGCATCAATCTTAGCTTTGCTATGGTCAATGAGGAGGAAGAGCATGATGCCTCAGAGGTTAGAGATATTCTTGAAGAATTGCTTAGGTCTCTTGATTATCTACACCAGGTACGTGTCAAGCTGCATGAGGGTGAGTTGAATACAACAGATGTGCAGGATATTATCAAGAAAATGATAACATCTGTTAACAGTACTTCTGAGATAATAGACGTTTTGGCTGGGGATGGGGATGCTTAGAGCAGTAACACTTCAATTAATTGAAGACCTTGCCTCTCAATTCTCCCTCTCCAACAGGATGACTATTGATTCACTTGATATGCCTAGAGACGTAATCTACTGCCCGGTTAACTTGGCTGAAAGAAAACGTCAGGAAAGGCTTAAGCTTGCTGGAGTCAGCAATGACATTTTGCTTCCCTACATGAGTTTTTACAGGGTAGGGATTTCTGATGATGTTGAGAGATTCAATCTGACAATTCTAAAAGATGGATTACAGGTAGCGGCGCAGAGTCCGGATTCAAAGGCAGATACGGCTGAAATGGTTCCTGTGACTGCTACATACCAAGCTGATTATTACATGAGGACTGAAACACAGAAAGAAGTCGCTGTTAAGCACTGGGTAAGATGGAGAGAGTCCCCGTGGTTGACTATTGAAGATGCAGAAGGCACTTCATGGAATCTTCCACTTGATTTGCGTGGCATGGAAGATACTTCAGACCTGGAGCAGGAATATGTAGAGGGTGGTATGCACAGACTTACATTTTCGTTCATGGTGAAATTGTTTGTATTAACATACACCGAATTTAATACTATTTTGACCATCAAATGGTCAATGCGTGACTATGACGGCAATGTTACTTGGGATAATAATACAATAACTGAGTAATTCCTTACTTTATATGGTGGAGAGAATTGTGTATCTTTCTGCTAGAGTGAACTGTTGATTTTGGAGATAAGAACATGGCAGAGCCAAGAGTTGTTTTGCAGGAGAAAGACCTTACTGCTGCTGCCAGCATAGATGCTGATGTTTATGGTGGTGCAGTCATATATTCAAATAGGGGACCTACCACACCTACGTTGTATTCAAGTGCTCGTAGATTTTCAGAGCAGTTTGGTAATCCTGACCCAACTAATTCGGCTGATAGGCGTGGTAAGCTCAATGTTCTGGCATTTTTGGAAGCAGCCCCATGCTGGGTTACACGAGTAATAAATGGAGCCTTGTATGGCGGGGTTACCATTGAAGACAGTGTTGGAAGCGGGTCTGCTGCATTGGGTGTTGGGGTATCTTCACCAGACAGCTATGCCTTTGGTTCTGGTTCAGATGTGACTATGCTGATAGTCGGTGCGAATCCTGGTGAATGGAATGACAACATTCGAGTCACCATCAGTGATGTTTCAGGAAGTGATTTCAAGATTTCCGTGGATTATTATAGCAATGGAAGTTGGTCAACTATAAGTGGAGAGGTTTGGGAATGTTCCAAGAGTCAGACTGCAAAGGATGGCTATGGGCGAAGCAAGTATGTAGAGGATGTTATTAACGGTAAAAGCGAGTACATCTACGTTGTGGATAACACTGAGAACACAAACGCTCCAGAAGAGGTAACATCCTTGCAGTTTGGTGGTGGTGATGACGGAAGCTCTCCAACTGTTTCTGATTATCAGACAGCTATTTCCACAATGCGTGATACTGTGGTTGACATTGATATTTGGTTTACTGCCGGGCAGCTTGTTTCAAGTGAAAGTCAGAGTTCTTTCATCAATTCAATGGCTAATGCAGCCAAGGAGCACTATGGAATTGTAGTTGCCGATTTGGATGATGACAGCCGTGCTGATGCTATTACAACTGTTGATGGTTGGAGTATTGCTGAGCGTTCCTATGTGTCCGTTGTTTATCCATGGTTGAAAGTTACAGATGCCCTGAATGACAGCACTGTGGAAATTCCGGCATCTGGATATGCAGCTGCAAGGTATGCTGACGTTGAAATATCAGGCAATGTGTGGGACCCGCATGCAGGTGTTCCTAACGGTCAGATTAGTGGAGCATTGGACTTGTCTCAGGCACTCAGCACAACAGACAGGGGCTTGCTCACTGCTGCAAACATTAACCCGTTCAAGATAATTTCTGGTTCTGGCATAGTGTTGTGGGACCAAAACACACTCCAGTCTTCTACTGGTGCTTTGAAGTTTGTTACAATTAGGCGTACAATGTCCAGTATTGAAAAAGATGCGTACAGCTTCCTGGTTCAGTTCATTCATCAGAATAACACGGAATTTACCAGGCTGCGTATTGAACGTGGACTTACTAATCTGGTTGACAGCAATTATAAGAACGTTCCTGGCGGTGGCGGTGTTAAGAACTTCAGAGTAGTGTGTGACAGCAGCAATAATACCAGTGTTACAATTGCTCAGGGAATTCTGTATGCTGATATGTATGTAACCCCTGTTTATCCTGCACGGGAAATCTATTACAGGGTATTCATAACTGACGAAGATGTCTATGTTACGCAAGGATAAAGCATAAATGGCCCTTCCACTACCATTGCCGGTGTTCAAGGCATTTAAGCGTGTTGAGCAGGCTGTTGAAGACAATGAAGCTGCTTGGGATGATTTTTTGGAGGCAGCTTTGGTTGGTATAAAGTTTGCTCTTCCACAGACAACTGAGTTGACTGGTCTTGGACTTGATGAACCTAGACTTCCATCAGATGATTGGCAGTATGGAATTACTGCCCTAAACAGGGATAAGTTCATAGAAGAGTTGTATTCAATAACTTCTGCTGTTGTTGTTGGGGCTCTTCCATCATTGCGTCAAGGCATAGAAAGTATTGAATGGCTGCTGCGTAGTCAGGGTTATGACACAGAGCGTGAGTATTATAATTGGTTTGATAGATTGGTAAGTGGCGTGATTGAGATATTCACAGGTATTCTTAGAGGTTTGGGCATCTTTATTGGGATTCCACGCTAATGGCTGGTGAAAAATTACCACAGTATGTTCAAGATAAGTTGGACAACCTTATTGCAGCAGAACAAGAGGTTAGGCAGGCGTTTGGTGATTTGTTCACAGAGATTGTAGTGGCAATGAAGCATGGTGTTGATGCACAAATGTTGAAAGAGTGGGCTTATGAGGCCCAGCGTGCTGGAAGTGATGCACTTGCCACAAGAAAGACTTTGGAACAGCACATCCGAAAGGTAGTAGAAGACGGTGGTATGTACGTAGATGATAAGGAAGCAGTAGCTGATGTTATAGACCAAATTTTGAAAGAACTTTCAGGGTCTTCTGGTGGTAAGTTTGGACGGCATCCAAAAGGCGGTGGTTTGGCGGTATTGGCAAACGCAATTGAAGACTTGAAGCAATTGTTTCGCAAGGCTGGGTATCAAATCTAAACAGGAGGTAGCATATTATGGCAGGTGTACAACCTGAAGAAATCAGGGCTATAGGGCAGCCACTTCTTACAGATAGGTGGGAGCTGAGTTTTCCAGCTATTCCAAACAGCAGTGGTGACACATCACCATTGTCTGTGCGGGCAAGAACCTGTGCTATACCAGGAGTAACAGTAGACAAAACAGAGGTTTGGTTTAAGGGCGAAAGGGTCTACTACGCTACTCGTGTTAACAATGAGGGTTCAATGCGTGTGACCTTTGAAGAAGGTTACAACATACCCATTTGGAGAACATTCTACACTTGGGCTTCTATTGGTGGACTTGGAGCACCAGCTGTTTACAAGAATGTTGCAGTTGTGTCGCTGCTTGATGAAAATCAAAGTCCTGTCTATAAGTTTCTCATTGGTGGCATCTTCCCTCAAGATGTTCCTGAAATTCCTCTTGACTACTCATCTGCTGATATCGTCAGACTTGATATTACCTTTTCCTATGATTGGTTTGAAATCCTTTCGTAACACATAACCTGTTTGTAGTCGGGTTGATGCAACTGTAGGAGTTGTAATGTGAACCCTGCGATTATTCGCACGTTCTACCAGATGAGACCATCTAGCACTGCGGATTGGGATATCATTCTACCTGCTGGGGACAACGGGCTTTTTGGGATAGAGGCTGATGCACAAATTCTCAGGGCTGCTGCTTCAGAGGTTAAGAATCCACAAAAGTCCTTCAGCATGTCTACATATACTATTGGTTCTGTCGGGCAGGTTAATGTTGCTACACAAGTGAGAATCAGCAATGGTACAATAGTGTTTATGGTTACACAGGACTATCTTATTTTGAATTACTTGCTTGATTGGTATGAAGCTGTTAGGACACATACTGGGTCTTGGATGCGACATATAGATGTATACCTGAATGATAGAATAGACCTTCCAGGACCTTTTGCTTTGCATCCGAGAAAGTGGCATTACAAGTGGGTCAATGCTCAGCTGACTGAGGAGCCAATAGTTGACATGACTGGAAGGCCGGAAGTAAGGTATGTTTCAGCTACTTTTTCTGTTGAGGATGTTGTTGAAGAGGCGGTTTGATGGTTAGACGGCCTGTAGGCTCAAGGTATTTTTTCAGGAGAATCAAAGGCTGTTGGTTTGTTAGAAACTTTGGCTATGTTACAAAATGAGGAGGATAGTAGAGATGAGTATGTGGACAGTGACACAACTTCCATCACAAGGTAAGGCTGGATATGCTCAGAGTCTCCAGATGAGACCTCTGACTATCGGGGAGCTGAAAGACTATTCAGCTTTGCTTACAAAAGATGTAGAAACCAGGTTTACAAACTTGCTTAGGAAAATTACAAGGGAGGGACCACCACCAGAAGAGCTGACGATTGGAGACAGGGACTTTCTGCTGCTTCAGACGTATATAAATACAGCTGGAAAAGATATTAAATTTGATGTTACTTGTGCTGTGTGTGGCAGTGATAATAAGGGTATTGAGTTTGACTTGCTTGAATTTCCTGTAAAAGAGTTGGAGGCAGAAGAGCAGGAATTTGATTTTGAGGAGCAGACTTACAAGGTTCCTTATCTTCGTGGGTCTCATTTGATGTTTGCTGAGAAGATAGGCAGAAATGAAGACAAACTGGCAGTAGCATTGACTTATGCGACGGCTGGAGCACAGTTGTATGAAAGCTACCTGAATGACCCAGGAAAGGTTGCATGGTTTCTTAAGGTAAGAGATATAGAGCTTACATATAAACATGGACCAGATTATGATAAAGTGACGTTTGAGTGTAAGGAGTGCGCTTCGGCGCTTAGGTTTCCCGTCATTGAACTTCTTTCCATCTGAGGCAGCTAAGGCTTATTTGAATAAAGAGATAGTTTTAGCATCAAGGTTACACTGGTCAATGCCAGATATGGATGCAATGGATGTTGTAGAGTTTGATGAAGTATTTAGGCAAGTGTATGAAATGATAGAAAAAGAACAGGAAGAGATAGATGCCGGAACCAGCACGAGGTAGAATAGACATTTCATTAACTAGAGAGCTTGAGACTTCTCTGGACAAGATTGGTCAAACTGCTGGAAAGCAGATTTCCAAAGTTGTTGCTCGTGCCATAGAGCGGGACATGGGCAGTCTCAGTGGACGCATGAAGTACGACTTGAATGTTAAAATGGGTGGTGAGATGTCCCGCTTCTCAAGACAGCTTGCTACTGCACAACTGCGTGGAATGCACGCTATTAGTCATCGTGTTGGAACTACAATGCAGACATTCCTTGCAACTGGTAAGACAGAGTTGGTAAAGGGAATGAAGGAGGCTAGTCAAAAGACCGTTTCCGCCATTACAAAAATATATGGATTTTTGAAGAACTTGATTGAAGTAGCACGTGATTCAGCACTGATTTCTGCTGGTATTCCTGTTGGTGGCAAGTTTTTTGGTGGTATGGGCTTAAGGACCAAACTCATAGCTGGTGGTATTAGGGGTGTGCTTCAAAGGGCACTTGGTGAAGTTGTTGAAAAGCAGGGTGTGTACTACAGACGTGGTGGTTATATGTTACAGAAAGGTCTTCTTGCTGGAATGGTATCATTGTGGGGCTATCAGCAGTTTGGTGCTCCTGGTCTGTTGGCTGGACCCTTAAGTATGCTTTTTCCTCTTGGGATACAGAGATTTGCTGCTTTTGCTCCACTTTTAATGAAACTGCTTGGTGGTCTGCCAGGTGTGTTGGATAGAATGATAGTTTTGATGCCAAAAATCAGGCAAGCTTTTGGTGATGGAAAAGTCATTCAAAGTATAAAATTGATGTTGGAACTTCTTGGGGTTATTTCCAAGACTAAAGAAACAGCAAGAGATGTAGAGGCTTTGAAGAAGGCAAATATGGAGGGTGGTTGGGCGTCTAAGTTAACTAGAATGACGATGAACATCATGGCATCTGCTGGCAGGTTGGCAATGGAGCACAAACTTTTAGCCTCAGTAGCTGGTATTGGTGGCTATTATGGTGTATTCAAGCCAGCAGCAACAAAATTACGTGACTTGGCATGGTATTTGGCTAATATTGGTATACGTGGTGGTGCTCGTTATGGTGTAAAAGGTGCTGCTTTGGCTGGCAGGTATGGACTAACCGGTGCTCGTTATGGTGTAAAAGGTGCTGCTTTGGCTGGCAGGTATGGACTAAGAGGAGTGACTTTAGCTGGTAAGTATGGTTTTAAGGGTGCAAGAGCTGGTGCTCGTGGTTTAGCAGGTGGATTGGTTTCTGTTTTGGGGAGTGCTGGTGGAATGCTTTTTTTGGATGCTCTTGCTTCTATTGTTGGTGGTGGTGCACGAACCATTTCAGGAGCTGAAGAGAGAGCAATGGTTGAGTGGTACGGAACAAAAGAAGGTAGAGGCTTAGCATCTTGGGAAAGGTTTAAGACTGAATCACGGTTGTACAGCCTTGGTTATCGTAAAGTCAATGGTGAGTGGCTAAGTCCTGAAGAACAAGAGCAAAGATTTGGAAAGAGTGCTGCTGCTGATGAGGGGACCAAAGCCATAGTTTCTGCCATAAAGGAAGTGTTGCAAGAAATACGAATACCAAAGTGGCTCCCACCGACCAGTGGTGCTGTACCACAACAGCAAACACAAGTGGTGCAAGATGGAGACTTGTTAGGTTTTGTCCGTGCAATTAGAGAAGGGAGAATCAATTAAATGCCTTTGCATAGTAGCACTAGCGGAGGAGATAACAGCTCTGAAAGACCAGAAGGTGTTGCTGACGCTGGTAGTTTGGGCATAACAAAAGGTGCTGTTGGCGAAGTCAGCAGAAGTTACGGTTTTGTAAAAGCTCCAGATGAGTGGAAGACAAATCTTGTTACTGTGAAGGGAATGGTAGAGTCAAAGAATCCAGG
>Ga0180301_10002666_pt1 | contig 14052 bp, 17 predicted proteins | sample GuaBasSediGuay16_FD_121797 | JGI IMG/M metagenome (GOLD analysis project Ga0180301, IMG submission 121797) | Subseafloor sediment microbial communities from Guaymas Basin, Gulf of California, Mexico - Guay16, Core 4569-2, 12-15 cm | ecosystem: Environmental > Aquatic > Marine > Hydrothermal...
AGAGTTAAAGTATATTTTTGCTTTACAGCCAAATCCTCCAGTAACCCTAAAACTATTTCCACCCACATTTATCTCCTGTCTTGGTTTTAACCCTAAAGTTGTTAGCTGGGATTCTAAGATTTTGAAGTATTCTTGAAGAATTTTTTGCTGCACCTTCCACAACTCTTACACCGTAGCTCATCTTAAATCTACCATTTTACTATTTTTCCATTTTTAATCAACTATAATAATTGTAATTTTGTTTAACATACTTCATAAATATAAACTAAACTATCATCCTTGCTCAAGAGTTTCTATCCATCCTTCAAGAAATTTAACTGCTCTTGAAAGCATTTGAATTTTTAACTTTCAGTTGGAAAAAAATGAATAAAAATTTATAAACATAGTTTATTGATTGAGAATAGGTTGAGGCTTAAAGTTTTATGTAAGGGGGAATGTTCAGCTAGGGGTGTTGCAAGAAAAATCGGTATGAGCCATACAATGGTTAACAAGTATTTAAGGGATATGGTTAAGGCTGGAGTTGTAGATGTTTTAGAGTTAAATTCAAGAATCAAAAGTTTACAGGTTGAATGAAAATTACAGGTGGCTTAAAAGGCTTATCAAACCATGAAAATCTAAGAAAACCTAAAATAACCTTAAACCCTTATTTTCTCATTGAAGGTTAAAAACATGCTTAATGATGCAATAGAAAAAAAGATAGATAAAAGATTTCAGTTTCTAACCCTTTTAACATTAAAAATAAATCCAAGCAAACTTGAAAAAGTTGGGAAAGCTTTAATACAAAACCAGCTAATCCTAATAGACCTACCAAACCCGCAAAACTTTACAGTAGTAGATGATTTAAGCCTTTTTGAAGCATCCATCCTAACAATCCTCCTAGAAAGAAGAAAACTTTTAAGAGGAGAAGATTTTGAAGTTGTTTCCAACCCTCAAAACACAAAATTTACATTAATTGCAAGCTCATGTAGAGCAGTAGATTCAGCATTAAAAACCCTAGATAAAATTAGAAACCTAAACCAAACAAAAAAATATGCATCAAAAATTCTAAGCCAATGGCAAGTTGAAGGAGAAGTAGGCTTAGGAGAAGTAGACCTAGCCCTAGACCTGGGATACAAAATACTAAAAGAAAAAACAAAAATATGCAACAGCAAATGTCCAAAATGTGGTAGAGAAAGCCCATCAAAAATTATGGAAAAAATAAGTGAAGATGGAAAAAACTTCATAATCTATGTTAGAAGAATGTGCTGTGGACATGTAACAAAAAAGATAATACCAATCAAAAGAGAGACACAAAAAATCTTACAAAAAACATAAACCTACCCTTAACCCAAGCAATAACAAATTCTGCTTTAACCTTAAAAACTTAGAAGAATATTTATGGAAGATAACATCTTCCTTCATGTTGACTAACTAACCTTTTCCACCATGTGGTTTTTATGAGAGAAGAAGTTCGTAGACTTTGGCTTCAAGCTCTTGAAGACTTAGAAACAGCTAAGGTTATGTTAGAAACTCGCAGATATTATGCTTCAGCTTTTTTTTCTCACCAAGCAGCTGAAAAAGCTTTAAAAGCAATTTTTATTCACTTAAAAAGGGAAATTAGCCCTAAAACTCATAATCTTTTAGAACTTTTAGAACATCTAAACATTGATGATGAGGAAGTAGTAGATGCAGCTATGGAGCTTAACCCAGAATATGTTGTTTCAAGATATCCAGATGCAGCAAATGGTATTCCAGCTCAAATGTACAATGAAAGAATAGCAAAAGAACGGTACAAGAAAGCTTTACGTATAGTTGAATATTGTAGAGAAAGGTTGGAGGAGAAATGACTTCTCCAGAAGAAATTGCAAAAATCATCAAAAAATACTATCCGGATGCCCTAATACTACTTTTTGGTTCTAGAGTAAGCGGAGAATATTTAGCTACTTCAGATATAGACCTTATAGTAGTTTCAAACAAGTTTAAGGATATAGAATTTGTTGAAAGACCTATCCACATATTAAAAATGCTATATAGGGAAGGAATTAAAAAATCACTGGACATCTTATGCTACACAATGGAAGAATTCAGAAAAAAATCTCAAGAAATAGGTATTGTTAGAGAAGCATTAAAAACAGGCAAAATCTTAGCCAAGTAGGTAGAAACCCCCATTTTTACCCCTTAAGTTGAGGAGGTTCTGGTAACTCTTCGGGAGATGTATAGTTACCTTCCCCTCTTTTGCTTGCTGTGCTTATCCTCATCACGGGATTTAACCCGCTTGTTAGGGCACAGCTCATGGCTACATTTGAGGGGCGTTCAAGCCTGAACCACAGGCTCACATCTGAAGTTCTTTTAAGCATGTTTAAGCAAGCTACAATATGTCTATCCTCTTCAAATTTGCATCTTAAACACTTTACATGCCCCATCGGGTATTCTTTAAGTTTTGACCCGCATCTGGGACATTTAGAGCTTGAGCCTCTAGGGTTAACAGGTTTAGTCCTAACACCAAACCACAAACATTTATAGTTTACCATGTTGAGGAATCTTCTAAACCACCAACTGTTAAGCCCACGCTTAAACTTTCTACTCCCAATGGAGATTTCTTGAATTTTTCCGTTAAACCTGTTAAGCTTCTTAATACGCTTATTTGCAGAACCCCTTATACCTTTAAGGTTTTCATGGATTAGTCCGTAACCCCTCTCTCTACACCATTTAGCCAAATCTATCGAGGCTTTATGAAGTCTGGAGTTTGTTAAGTTACGGTAGTTCTTTGAGAGTTTAGCTAAAGCTTTCCTTAAAACTCTTCTATCGTGGATATATTTTTGTTGAATCTTACGTTTTCTAACAAAATATCCGTGATTTGCTTTCTTAAGTCTTGAAAAATCGTACCTTTTAACTTCACCGTCAGAGCTTACAGCGGTAACGTTATCCTCATTTACATCTATAGCAATTCAACCCTTAGGTTCTTTAACTTCAACAATCTTTGAGTAGGCTATATGAATAGCGTTGGATGTAATTGTTACTGAACCATGTTTAGTATTTCTGAGAACTTTTAAAGCTCTCTTATGGAGTGGTATGCGGATAAACTGTCTGGGCTTAACTGGAAAAACTAACATACCATTTTCAATCTTAAAAGCCTGATTTCCAAGCTTAGCTACAAGCCTCCTAACTTGAGGAGGTTCAACATCAAGATCCTTCTTTTTAGCTTTACGGTAATTTTTAAGGATAGTTGCGGAGATTTCTATGGCGGACAGAGCATACCATGAATGGTAACCATATCTTTGAAGTTCACTATAGACGAGCTTTGTAAGCCTAAACCTTCCAGTAACACCACTTTTAAGTCCAACCTTTAAGCAATAGTTAACCATATCCCTAAAACTTTTAAGTAATTGGAGGATTTCTCCACCAACTTGATAAGGGATACTTACGGTCTTCACCGCTTTAACCGTTTCCATTCACTCAATATCCTCCTCAAAACCTCGTCCAGCGTCTTAGCTTTAAAATCAACTTTAAGCTTTGTAAGCTCAGCCCAAACCTCATCTGAAACGTTAATAGTCTTGCCCATCAAATCAAAAATAAATTTACTAATTTATAAATATATTTCTCATCTCCCGAAGAGTTACCAGAACAGTTGAGGAAAAATCTTGATTATTCTTAAACCAACAATGGATGCAAGAAAAGCTTTAATAGTATCTCCAAAAATGAAGGGTAAAACTCCAATAATTACTGCCTCAGTAAAAGTGACCTCCAACCAAAACATAAGCTGAAGAAAACCAAAAAAGTAGATTACAAGATTCCCAATAATTGTTGAAGCAAAAATCCATGCAAAACCTACATTCCTTCTAAGCTTAACAAGCTTACCAACAATGTAAGCTGAAACAGGAAAACCTAAAAGATAGCCACCAGTTGGGCCAAGTAAAACAGGCAAACCAGCTTTACCACCAGCAAAAACAGGTAAACCAATACAACCTAAGCAAACATAAATCAGCTGACTTAAAAACCCTCTAAACCCTCCAAGAACCACACCTGATAAAAGAGTAAAAAATGTTTGAGCTGTAACAGGAATAGGTGTAAAAGGTAAAGGTATCATTATATATGCACCTATACCTGTAAGAGCAGCAAAAGTTGAAGCTAAAGATAGGTCTAAAGATTTAACCTTAAAAACCATAAGAAAACCTCAATACCTTTAAATAAATGTCAACTATAAATTTATACAAGGTTTACATTGAGTATTAAGGAAGAAATAGTAAAAATACTAAAAAGAAGAAAACATGTATCTGGTGAAGAATTAAGCAAAAAACTTAAACTTTCAAGAACAGCCATATGGAAACAAATTAAGAATTTAAGAAAGGAAGGATACGATATTAAAGGTACACCAAAAATAGGTTACACAATTATAAGTACACCAAACCAACCTTTACCAGCAGAAATAAAATCAGAAATAAGAACAAAAATAATTGGTAGAAAGGTTTTTTATTTTAAAGAAGTTGAATCAACCCAAGAAGTTGCTAAAACTCTTGCTAATGCAGGTTTAGAGGAAGGAACTATCATTATTGCTGAAAAGCAAACTAAAGGAAAAGGAAGAGCTGGACGTGAATGGTTTTCACCTAAAGGAGGATTATGGTTATCAATAGTTTTAAAACCAAATATTCCAACCCCAAAAATTCAAAGACTTACTTTACTTGCAGGAGTTGCTGTTGCTAAAACTTTAAGAAAACTTTACAAGCTAGATGCAAAATTAAAATGGCCTAATGATGTTTTAGTTGAAGGTAAAAAGGTTTGTGGAATTCTTGTTGAAGCTTCAGGTGATGCTGACAAAGTAAACTATGTTGTTGTAGGTATAGGGATAAATGTGAATATAAGATTTATAGATAAAAAAGAGCTATCAAGTACAGCAACATCAATCTTAGAATTGCTTGGGGAAGAAGTTTCAATAGTTAAGCTTACAGTAAAACTTTTGGAGGAATTTGAAAAATTATACTTAGAGTTTAAGCAAGGAGAATTCTCTAAAATAATCGGAGAATGGAGAAAGCTAACTCAAACTTTAGGTAAAAAGGTTAAAGTTGAATCTTACGGAGAAAGTTTTACAGGTGAAGCTTTAGATGTTGATGAGGATGGATTTTTACTTGTAAAGATTAAGGATGGTTCAACTGTTAGGGTTGTTGCTGGAGATATTTATTTACGTGAAACTTAAGTAGGATTCTTTTATACTAAAAAAGCTCATTCTTATCAACCCAATCAGGATACCATTTATAGTATTCACTTGGCTTAGCCTTTTTTAAACCATCATAAGTTGGTCTTACAAGCCTAATATTTCCACGCCTATCCCTATAAACCTTAACCAAACCTTTCTCCTCTAAAGATGTAACAACCATATCAAGCTGTTCATCTGTTATATCCATCTCTTCCTTGATATCCTCTCTAGCCATGTAAAGTCCAGGATTAACCCTATAATTTTCAGCCAAAAGCTCTAAGAAACTATTCTCATTAACTTGCTCCCTAGGTATTTTAGGCTTACCTGGAGGAGGAGGAACAGGTATACCAAGCTTTTCATGAACAACTCTACGTGGAGGTTTAAGGTAGTCAGCCATAAACCTTAACCCAAGCCTGTAAACAAGCAACCTAAGAACCTCATTTGTTCCAGCACCAATCTCAAGAATTTTTGAACTTCTAAAGACAGCCTCAACTGGATAAAATCTTGTCCAACCATCTCCACCCATAACCTGAATGGCATCATCTGAAATAGCTTTATAAATTTCTGAAACAAGAACTTTTGTAGCTGTAGATTCAATTATTGGAGACTGCCCAGAATCAATAAGATATGCAGTATAGTACACCAGAAGTCTTGCAGTTTTAAGTTTCATCATCATATCTGCAATTTTAAGCTGATTTGCCTGATAATCGCTTGTAGGCTGACCAAACTGTACACGTCTTCTAGCATGAAAAACAGCATATCTTAAACAGTCAACCATACCCCCAAGAGCAGATGCTGCTCCTAAAGTTCTTTCAAAATTTAAACCTGTAACAGCAACCTGCCAACCATCACCCTCATTTCCAAGCCTATTTTCAACGGGTACACGGGCATCCTCAAAATTTAGATAACCATTATATACACCATCCCAGCCGCAAAGCTCATTGATTTTCTCAATTGTAAATCCAGGTGTGCCCTTTTCAATAACTAAAGCTGTAAGATGCTTATAAGCAGCAACATCTTCAGGTTTATCACTTGTTCTAACATAAGCCAAATATATGCCAGCTATTCCAGCATTACTAATAAACCTCTTCTTACCATTAACAATATACTCATTTCCAACAAGCTTAGCCCTAGTTTCGATCGAAAAAACATCTGAGCCAACATAAGGCTCAGTTATGGTTATCGCACCCAAAATTTCACCTTCAGCAATTCTTGGAAGCCATCTACGCTTCTGCTCTTCACTTCCAAACTCTAATATCTGGTGGACACCGCCGAACATTGTTGTATCATAAATAAGGCCAATATTTCCAAGTTTTGCAAGCCCTTCAGCAACAATACAAGCACCAGTAACACCTAAACCTAAACCACCATACTCTTTAGGAACTGAAACACCAAACCATCTTTTCTCACCAACCTTCTTAACAAGTTCCCATGGAACCTTTCTTAGCCACATAGTTTCAGCAGCAATATACCCGTTCTCTTCAACAAACTTCTCAACATCTTCAGCAAGCTTTCTATGCTCTTCACTCCACCAAGGGAAGGGTTCCATCTAAAAGCACCCCTAACCTAATTTTAAAAAGATATTAAATCCATATTGGTTTAACATCTATAAATAAATTGTTAACTATAGAATTTTAAACTACCTGTGGACGCTTATCAACAATTCTCGCAGCCTTTAAGGAAACTGCTGTATCAAAAATTTTTTCAGGTGTTGTAAACTCAACTTCAGGTCTCATTTCTACAGCTCCAAATGTAGCATCAACAATTTTCTCTCTCAATTCTTCAAGAGGAACCTCACCTGAGGGGGCAATTCTTACTACAAGTTTATCCATAGAGTACGGGTCATTTGGATCCTCCTTTGTGAAAACTATCTGGTATTCTGCAACCCCACGAGTATTCTCAATTTCATGAGATAAAATTGCAGGATTAATCAGGGTACCCTTTAACTTTACAAGCTCCTTTGTTCTTGTTGCATAGGTGCTTCCAGCAACAATTAAAAGCCTATCCCCCGTTCTACCACAATAGGGGCATGGTTCATGAGTTATTCTACCAATATCACCTATAACATATCTAATTAGTACTGTACCCCTACGGTTTAAATGAGTTATAGCTATTAAACCTGTCTCACCATCAGCTTTACGTTCACCAGTTTCTTCATCAACAATCTCAATAAAATATAGGTCCGGAGAAGGATTATGGTTACCTGCAAGCTCAGTACATTCACTAAAAGATCCTTGGCACTCCGTAAACCCATAACCATTATGCACAAAAACATCTTCAGCACCAAGCTTTTCCAATCTTCTTCTTAAATCATCACGCATACCTTTAGGGCAACCTTCACCTAGAACATGGATAGCCATAACTGATGAGAAATCAGCTCCAAGCTCCTCAGCTCTCATAATCATCCTTCTAACATAGCTTGCAATACCCATTATACCGTTACATTTATGAGTTTCAATCATCCTAATAGCTTCATCCATCCTTCTATGAATAGGAAACTCTGGATGAGGTATACCAGTATGACCTGAAACAACAGAAGCACCTATAGCTAATGCTGAAGTTATCGCCCTAAGATAACCAATATGCGGTACAGGACCATAAGGAAAAGCATTGAAAATTATACCATCAGGAGAACCCCAACAAATTTTTGAGCTTCTTATAAGGAAAAAAGATATCGAATATATGTCATGAACAGTATTATAAAATGGTGTTGGTACACCTGTAGTTGTTCCAGTGGTAAATGTTACATCCCACGGAAGCTCATAAAATGTTGGCTTGTCTATAGCAAGTTTAAAAGCTTCGGGATTAGCCATATAATCCTTCTTAAATGTTAAAGGAACCTTTTCTAGGTCATCTATGGTTTTAATGGATGAAGGGTCAATATTATGCTTTTTAAACAGCTCTTTGTAATAGGGACTATATTTTGCACAAAGCTCAATCTGTCTTCTTAAATTTTTATTTTGAATTTCAACAATTTCTTTTTGAGGCTTAAAATTAGGGTCATTAGTATCATTCCTGTAAATTGGGTATATGTCTATGAATTTTTTAACAAGTTCAGGGGAAATCTTATCTGGACGCCACCAATCTTTAATCATTTTTAAACGTTCAAGACGAGTAGACAAAGTTAATTCTCACCTAAAATTTACTTAAATTTAGAAGTATAAAAAAATGTGGATTTTTTAAAGTTTTTAACTTTTATCTGGTTTCCAAATAAACAAGGTGAGCTTATCTGAAACATCAATAAAATCAATTTTCATAGGCATATCTATCCTTAATTCTTCAGGTTTAGCTTCAACCCTAGAAATCATTCTACCAATACCTTCAGCTAGCTCTATAACACCAAGAATGTATGGTTTAGGGGTTAAATAGTGAACTTCAGTCCAGCTGTGAAGTTTACCTTTACCACTAAGCTCAACCCATTCAATATTCTCAGAAAAACATTTTGGACAAAAACCTCTAGGCGGGAAAAAGACTTCACCACAATCTTTACACTTAGGTGCTAAAAGCTTCCTATTCTTCAATCCTTCCCAAAACTTTAGAGTTAAGCTTGTAGTTTTTGGTTGAAGATGAACTATTTCTGATGGAGAAGACAGTTTAACCACCCCTCTTAAAGATAAAAACCATACAATTGTTAAGCATTCCACCTTCACAATGCATTAAACCTATTTTAGCATCTGCAACCTGAACTTTTCCAGCTTCACCTCTAAGCTGCCTCATAATACTTACAGTTTCATATAGCGGAGTAACCATAGCGGGATGTCCTCTAGATAGGAGGCCTCCATCAGTATTTATCGGAATTTTTCCACCAACCTCGGTTGAACCATCCATGATAGCTTTAACCATTTCACCCTTCTTAAACCATCCAATATCTTCTGGAAGTATAAGCTCTTGAGGGCTAAAAGGTGCATAAATTTCAGCAACATCAACATCATTAGCCTCAATTTTCGCCATTTTTAATGCTTGCTGAGCAGCTTCCCTAGCTGCAATAAATGAGGTTATAGGTTTATCGCATCTATCTGTTGGAATAATACTTGAATTATCATGATACTCCCCGATACCAGTAACATAAATAGGAGAGTCAGTTATTTTTTTAGCTTTCTCCTCTGAAGCTAAAATTATTGCAACAGCACCATCCCTTGCAGCTGAACAGTCTAAAAGTTTTAATGGTGAACATAAAACGGGAGATTTTAAAACATCTTCAACAGTTATTGGTGTAGTAAATGCTGCCCAAGGATTATGCATAGCTCCTTTTCTATCTCTTACACAAGCCATTGCAAAATGTTCTTCAGTTGCTCCATACTCATACATATATCTTCTACCTGAGCAGGCGTAAGCCCACATAACACCTGCAACAGCATAAGGCTGGGTTGCAGGCTCATAAACTTCAATACCCATACCAGGCTCAATTAATGCAACATTTTTAAAACGTATAGACTCCTTAACAGAACCATAACAAACAATTATGTCTGCATAGCCAAGCATAATCTCATTTATTGCATGTTTAAGTGCTAAGCCTCCTGCAACACCACCACAAGCAATTTCAGCTGCAACTTTAGGTGAAACTCTCAAATATTCTGAGATTATTGACAACTGAAGACCCATTGTTAAAAGATAGTTTGGAGTTGTAACAAATCCTTCAACATCATCCTTAGAAATTCCAGCATCTTCCAATGCAAGTTTTATAGCTTTAATAGCCATCTCATTTTCAGATAATTCAGCACCATACTTACCAATCTTTAAACATCCATAACCAATAAGAGCAACCTTACGAGTCATAACTTTACCTAACTTTTAAACTCCAATTATATTTTTTGGTTTAAACATATTTTTAAGAAAAAATTAACAATCTTCCTGCTTCTTTTTAACATTCTCCATTATACATTTAACTATTGATTCTATGCTTGAACCTGGAAGAAAAACTTCAGTTACTCCACATTCCCTTTTTAAATATTCAACATCTTCAAGAGGTATAGTTCCACCTACAAGAAGAATAATATCCTTCCCACCTTTCTCATCAAGAAACCTTCTAACTTTAGGTACAAGAACATCATGTGCACCTGAAAGAATGCTAAGCCCAACTACATCAACATCCTCCTGGATAGCTATATCAGCTATTTCTTCAGGAGAATTCCATAAACCAGCATAAATAACCTCCATTCCAGCTTCAGCTAAACCTCTAGCAACAACTTTAGCTCCACGGTCATGCCCATCAAGACCAGGCTTAGCAATTAAAACTCTAATCTTCTTACCGCTAGGCAAAAAATAAACCCCCTAAAAAATAGGTTGCTCCTTATATCTTCCAAAAACATCTTCAAAGGTTTGCATAATTTCACCTAAAGTTGCATGAGCTTTAACAGCCTCCATAACTATAGGGAAAACTTCACCTCTATCTTCAGCAGCTTTTCTAAGTCTGTTAAGTATATCCTTAACTTTAAGATTGTTACGGCTACTTCTAACCTTTGCAAGAAACTCTCTTCTTCTTTTTTCAAGGTCTAATGGAACCTTCAACGGTTGAAAATCATATTTTAATTCTTCAGGTTGGAAGCAATTTACACCAACAACCTCAATTTCTCCCGCTTCAAGCTTTCTTCTATAATCATTTGCAGATTTTGCAATTTCACGCAGATAATACCCGTTTTCAATACACTTTAAAACTCCACCTTGCTTTTCTATACGCTCAATTTCCTCCCAAGCTAAAGCTTCAATTTCACTTGTAAGTTTTTCAACAAAATAGGAGCCTCCAAGAGGGTCAACAGTATTACATACTCCAGTTTCATGGGCTATAACACGTTGAGTTAATGTTGCAATTTTTGCAGCTTCATCTGTTGGAAGACAAACAGCTTCATCATAAGAATTTGTATGTAAAGATTGTGTTCCACCTAGGACAGCTGCTAATGCTTCAATAGCTGTTCTAGCAATATTTAACTCTGGATACTGGTAAGTTAAAGACTGCCCTGCAGTTTGAGTATGAAATCTAAGCATCATAGACCTTGGATTTTTAGCTCCAAACCTTTCCCTCATAATTTTAGCCCACATACGTCTTGCAGCTCTAAACTTCGCTATTTCCTCAAAAAAATCTATGTGGCAGCAGAAGAAGAAGGATAATCTTGGAGCAAAGCTATCAACATCTAACCCAAAATAATCAATAGTTTTTTCAACGTAGGTTATACCATCAGCTAATGTCCATGCAAGCTCCTGAACAGCTGTTGCACCAGCCTCCCTTATATGGTAACCGCTGATGCTTACAGGATGCCATAAAGGTGCTTTTTCAGCGCAAAACCTAATTATCTCACAATTAAGCCAAAGAGATGGTTCAGGAGGAAATCTGTAAGATTTTTGTGCAATAAATTCTTTAAGCATATCATTCTGAGTTGTACCTCCAACACGAGTTAAAGGTATTCCATGCTTTTCTGCTAAAGCAAAATACATTGAAAGTATACATATTGCTGGAGCATTTATGGTGAAAGATGTTGTAACCTTATCTATGGGGATACCGTTAAACAAAACTTCCATATCAGGGAGGCATGAAACAGCAACACCACATCTACCAACCTCACCCTCAGCTTTAGGATCATCAGAATCATATCCTTCAATTGTTGGAAAATCAAAAGCCGTACTTAAGCCGGTTTCACCATGCTTAATAAGCTCCTTCCATCTTCTATTAGTTTCCTCAGCACCACCATAACCTGAAAACATCCTAATAGTCCAAAGTCTACCACGATACATCGTAGGATAAACTCCCCTTGTAAACGGGTATTGGCCTGGCTCTCCTAAAAACTCCTCATAACTTAAATTTTTAACATCTTCAGGTGTATAGATACGCTTAACAGTTATACCTGAAAGAGTTTTAAACTCACTTTTACGCTCTAACCCTTTTTTTGCCCGTTCTCTAGCCTCTTTTTCCTCCTCTATTACGGATCTTTCATCAACACTCATAATTTAAACCTCTCATGCAACAGGAGAAACATGCTTTTACTTTAAAATATTTAACATGGAGTAAAATTTAAACACTTCCAACAAGCTCTTAGTATTTAAGTTTTAAGGTAGGAGATTTGATGTCTACATTCAGCAGAACATTAAAGAATAACATCAATGAAGTTGTTAAGAAGGTTTTAGATGGTGATGTTAGAACAATTGCTAGACTTATAACTTTAATTGAGGATGGTAGCTTTGAAATTGCGGATATTCTTGCAAAACTACATACGTATACTGGGAAAGCCCATATTATAGGGATAACAGGACCACCAGGAGTAGGTAAAAGCTGCCTTATTGATAAACTTATCAGAGAGTATAGGAAAAAAGGGTTAAGTGTTGGCGTTCTAGCTATTGATCCTACAAGCCCATTTACAGGAGGAGCCTTACTTGGTGACAGGATAAGAATGAAAGAACATTCAACGGATAGTGGTGTTTTTATTAGAAGTATGGGGAGTCGAGGATCACTTGGAGGATTATCTAAGGCTACCGGGTATGCTGTTAAGGTTCTTGATGCATCCGGAAAAGATATAGTAATTATTGAAACAGTTGGAGCTGGACAAACACAAGTTGATATTATAAAGTATGCTCATACGGTTGTTCTTGTACTTATGCCTAAGATAGGCGATGAAATTCAAGCTATGAAAACTGGTATTTATGAAATTGGGGATATATTTGTTGTTAATAAAGCTGACCAAGAAAATGCTGACCAAGCTGTTAGGGAGATTGAAGAATTTGTTGAATATGAGTATGAAAGACTTAAGGAGAGAGGAGTTCATCCAATATGGAAAAAACCAGTTATTAAAACTGTTGCAGTTAAAGGTGAAGGGATAAATAAGCTTGTTGAAGAAATTGAGAAGCATAAAAACTTCCTTATAGAATCAAAGATAATGGAAAAGCTTAAAATAGAAAAATCCAAGTCTGAAGTTTTGGAAGTTTTATCCCAGAAAATATATGAACATATTTTAAGGAAAACAGGTACAGATGAGGAGTTTAAGAGCATCCTACATAAGGTGGCATCAGGAGAAGTAGACCCATATTCAGCAGCAAACCTTCTACTAAAAAAGTTTATCTTAAACTGGGAAGCCTAAACTTTAAGTTAAGCTAACCTTAAGTAAATTTAGTAATGACCAGTAAAAAACCACGTACTACAATCTTAATCTTGGCTGCTACATTAATCTTATGCTTAACCTTTACATTTTACTTAACATTAATTTTCACCAGCAAAGTTTCCCAAGTAAATCTTCAAATTTATTCTGGTGAACTTTTAAAAGAAGAAAATTTAACTTTAACTAAAGTTAAAATTCTGAATGTACCATTCTTCTACCAGAAACCATGGTTTTGTTCAGAAGCTTCTGCAAGTATGGTTTTAGCATATTTTGGATACAATTTAACTCAAGATGAAATTAACAGTTTAGGTTACGATAAATTTGAAAATATGCTGCCTCTACTTTCAAATTACCTTGGAAAATGCTACTATACATCCTTAAGTATAAAAGAGCTTAAAGATGAAATTGATGATGGAAAACCTGTTATGATAAGAATAAGAATTAACAATTATTTACATACAATTGTTGTTGTAGGTTATGATGAAAACTACCTATATGTGCATGACCCAGCTATAGGAGCATACCTTAAATGTAAACCTGAAAAACTCTTAGAAGTTTGGAAGCCCACAGGATTCAAAGCAATAATTATAGTTGATAGTAAAGCCAAAGAAAGTTAGGTGGAAAGTTTAGAAATTTTCAGAGCTTTGAACCCTCATCATCTTTACCATTTTTCAGAGTGTAGCGATCTCATCACTTATAAGCCTTTGAGCATCTAAGACTTTTAAGCTTAACGTTCCGTAGAAACAGCTTATCATATCTATATCATCTACCTACTGCCTGCATTACAAATAATAAGTTACA
>Ga0180301_10002668_pt1 | contig 14047 bp, 15 predicted proteins | sample GuaBasSediGuay16_FD_121797 | JGI IMG/M metagenome (GOLD analysis project Ga0180301, IMG submission 121797) | Subseafloor sediment microbial communities from Guaymas Basin, Gulf of California, Mexico - Guay16, Core 4569-2, 12-15 cm | ecosystem: Environmental > Aquatic > Marine > Hydrothermal...
GAACAGCGGTTGAGATGTCTTTGAATAGTGGTTCCGCAACCGATGGGAACTGGACTGCGACCATTCCCGCTCAGACAGCATGTACCACTTTAAATATCACTATTGTTGCTTCCGATGCGGAAGGTAATGAGGATACAGAAACGCACGAGAAGCACTGGCGCGATTGCTCGCCTCCTGAGGTAACGATCATATCGCCAGAAGAAGGCAGGACTTATGATACATCTTCTGTTGATTTAATCTATGCGGTAAACGAGCCTACAAGATGGGCAGGTTATAGCATGGACGGCGCTGAAAACGTAACATTAATAGGGAACACAACCTTAGAGAAGTTAGAGAATGGACCACACAATTTAACCGTCTATGCGGAGGACCTTTCAGGAAATGTGGGATCAAATACCGTAAACTTTGAGGTCTTTGCAATTGCTCCCACCATTTCAGATGTAAAAGTAACTCCGACTTATGCACTCCCTGGCGAATCAATAAACATCTCCGCAGATATATTTGATTATTCCGGGATAAGATGGGTTATGGCTTTCATTACTAAAGAGGGAGAAGTCGCATGGACAACTTGGCTGTCGGGGCCTGGAGGAACAGGAGGGGTATATACGGGAACTTGGCGCACGATGATCTTCACAGAGGGCGGGATTTATAACATCTCCATACGTGCAATAGATACAGAGGGAAATGAGGCATTGAAGGAGGCACCCAAAGTGGAAATCCCCATTGATACCGAAGCTCCGATTGTTTTGGATATAACGGTAAGTCCAACTCCTGCGGAGCCCGGTATTCCAATAAATATCTCTGCGGAAGTCCGCGATGATCTTTCTGGAATAAGAAGCGTCAGGGGCATCGTGAATAGAGAAGGAGAAGATGTCGCAACCGTGTTCATGTCGGATCCTGATAGAGACGGAATTTATACGGGGACCTGGCGCACGATGCTTTTTACACCGGGCGGCATTTACAATATTGACATAGGTGCAACAGACAATAAAGGCAATGAGGCATTAGCTAAGGCGCCTGATGTTGAGATATTGGAGATACCTGTTGATACTGAAGCCCCAATCATCTCAGATATAGTTATAAGCCCAACATCGGCAGAGCCAGGTACCCCAATACGTATCTCTGCGGAAGTCCGCGATGATCTTTCTGGAGTAAGAAGTGTCAGGGGCATCATTAATAGAGAAGGAGAAACTATCACAACCGTGTTCATGGCGGATCCCGATAAAGACGGGATTTATACTGGAACCTGGCATACAATGATCTATACAGAGGGCGGCATATACAATATTGACATAAGCGCAACAGACAATAGAGGGAATGACGCATTAGCTGAGGCGCATGATGTTGAGATACCCGTTGATACCGAAGGTCCAACCATCTCGAATGTAACCGTAAGTCCAAATCATGTACCTCCAGGAACTTCAATAAATATCTCTGCACATGTCTCGGACCCTTCAGGAGTGAGATGGGTTAGGGCTTACATCAATAAAGAGGGAGAAACTGTGATAACTATCTTTATGTCTCCTACTGGCAGTGGGGAAGGTGTTTACACTGGAACATGGCACACAATGATTTACACCGAAGCTGGGACATACTCTGTTGATATTGGTGCAACCGATAGTCGGGGTAACGAGGCTTTAGAAAGGAATATAAGAGAGATAGAGATAATATCGTAAATTTTTTATGCCAGGGGAATTGAAAAGTGGGGAAGTGCGGATAAACATAAGCATTGGTTTTGCATTTGTAATCGTAGTCTTGGTATTGGTTATTTCCGGAGCAGCATCTGGGGGGGGATGGCATACATCTTCTGACGATCGTGGGATATATTACATTGACGTCGTTGCCACTGATCGAGATAGAGGTGTAGTGGAGTTAGAAGATGTAGCAACCGTAGAGGAGGAAGGTCCCACGATTTCTAATGTTACTGTCACTCCAAATTCAACTATTCCCGGAACGCCAGTAAAAATCTATGCAAATGTCTCTGACCCCTCTGGTTTGGGAATGGTGTGGGCGCAAATAAACTTTCAGAGTTACAGCAAGGATATTCCAATGGTTCGTCTCGGAGAATACTACACAGCAACCTGGCATACCTACTTCGTGGATTCAGGTACGTATTCCATAGACATTACCGCAAGGGACAAAAAGGGAAACGAGAAGAAGGTCGACGATGCAGCAATGGTAAAGATAGGCAATCCTCTTGATAAGAACGCGAACAGGATAGAGGATTCTCTGGAGTGGTGTCTGGGAGATAAGGGCAAGAGCATAAATATAATCGTAATGCATGATAAGAAATACTCGCCCAGTAGATACGCGCCTTTTGGTGAGGTGAAGGCGTCCTTTGATATACTAAATGGTTGTGCAATAAGGACATCCGCGGTGAATTTAGCGGCTATATCGAACCTTTCTGGAGTGAAGATGGTCTATGAAGACAAGAAGGTGCATACGTTCTTAGACTCCGCCCTTGTCGAGATAAAAGCAAACGAAGTTGTAGCGGGAATAGGAGGGAGAATAAAGGGGGACGGAGTCACGATTGCAGTTGTTGACACAGGTATTGATGCAAATCACGAATGTTTAGACGATTTGGATGACGATCCTTCAACACACGATCCCAAAGTAATTGCGTTTAAGGACTTTGTGAATGGCAGGAATAAGTGCTACGATGATAATGGACATGGAACACACTGCGCGGCTATCGCAGCCGGAACTGGTGGCGGGTCGAAATACGTTGGCGTTGCTCCCGGTGCAGAACTGGTGGGTGTGAAAGTATTGGATTCTCGTGGAAGCGGTTATATTTCAGATGTGATCTCAGGAATAGAATGGTGTGTGCAAGAGAAAGAGAAATACAATATTAAGGTGATCTCGCTAAGCTTAGGAGCAGGAATAAATAGTGACGGTTCTACTCCTTTAGAGGAAGCATGCGACAACGCAGTAGATGCAGGACTCGTAGTGTGCGTTGCCGCTGGCAATACTGGTCCCGGAGATAACACGGTTGGTATTCCGGGTTGTGCAAAAAAGGTAATCACCGTTGGTGCCGTGGATGATAATGGCAGAGTAGCCACATTTTCTTCCTGGGGGAATACTTCCGATGAAAGACTTAAGCCCGATATATGCGCCGTTGGTGTTCAAATCACAGCAGCGAAAGCGAATTCTGATCATGGGTATACCACATTTAGCGGGACATCAATGGCAACACCGGAAGTTGCAGGTGCTGCTGCATTGCTATTCGAATGCAACTCAAGCCTCAAGCCTTCCGAAATAAAAAGGATCCTACTCGAGACGGCAGAAGATAAAGGGCAGACGGGTCCGGATAAAACGTATGGATATGGAGTCCTGGATGTAGAATCCGCAGTGAATATGATTTTACGCAAATCTGAGACTCAGGCTGAGAAACCCAAATCGGTTGTTACAACTTCCAATATATCTGATGAAAATGATACCGTAATAGTGACACCAGCATCGGGATTAAAAGGAGAGAAGATAAAGATATCGGCAAAAATACCGATTTATCCACCTCCGATATTTGCGACTGCTTCTATGCATCTATACAGAGAGGATGAGGGGGAAGAAGAAGTGTTCAAAGTCATGCTTACCGATTTTGACAGGGATGGAGTTTATAATGGAACATGGAGTACCTACTCGATAGAACCGGGGACTTATTATATTGACATAACCGCGCGAAGCATGGGGGGGGAAGATAAAGAGTTTAAGAACGCAGCAACGGTGGAGATTTTGGATTTGGATTCTTCAACTTCAACCTGGAAACCTAAATGGTGTTTATACGGTGAACACAAAGATGAAAAACAATTACATCACCTTCTCTAAAAACATCTTTATCCCGGTGACGAACATCTGCAGGAACGGATGTGAATATTGTGGATTCAGAGCTCGTAGCCCTGACGATGCTTACTTAATAAGCTTAAAAGAATTTTTAGCACTCATAAAAGACAACGGAGCTGCAACAGAAGCTCTTTTTACTGCTGGCGAGAAGCCTGAGCTTGCAAAACTTGCTTCTTTCTTCAAACAAAAGATTCTTGACTATGGCTATTCCTCTCTTATTGAATACACGAAAGAGCTGTGCAAACTTGCAATAAAGCATGGATTACTACCGCACTGTAATTTGGGTGTGCTAAACAGGGAGGAACTGAAGGAGTTGCAAGAACTGAATGCATCAATGGGCTTGATGCTCGAAACAGTAGCAGAGGTGCGAGCGCATAAGCACTCCCCAGGAAAAGTCCCGGTAGAGAGATTGAAAATGATTGCAGCGGCTGGAGAACTCAAGATACCTTTCACTACCGGCTTGTTGATTGGCATAGGAGAAAAGCCTGTGGATCATCTACGCTCTTTAGAGGCTATTAAGTCGCTGCACGATAAATACGGGCACATACAGGAAGTTATTATCCAGCCTTTCATTCCCAAGCCCTTCACGCCGATGTGGAACAAGAGACCACCGAGCTTTGAGGAACTGAGGAAAGTTGTCCGTGCAGCGCGCGCAATATTGCCTGAAGAAATAGCGATACAGGTTCCACCAAATTTAACTTCACCCAAAGAATTAATAGAACTTGGAGCATCGGACATGGGTGGAATATCGGAGAAAACGCCGGATTACATAAACCCGGAATTACCATGGCCGCGTGAAGAGGAACTGAGAAGAATAGTTGCGCCTTATGAATTACGAGAACGGTTGCCCATCTATCCACGGTTTATTAAGAAAGGGTGGTATAGCAAAGAACTAAGCATGCTGATAGAGAAATATGCAGATGAAGACGGGTTAAGGTTGAGAAGGTGATGAGCGAGCAGTAGTAAGTAATCTTAATTAATATAATAGAATAATCAACTAAAAACCACTCAGCTCGAATTTCATACCATCTCTTGCAGCTATTACTTCCACACCCGTTTCCACGCTTAGCTGCTTTGCTATCTCCCAGGGCTTGTTTCTAAGCATGGTCATGCCGAAATGCGTGAGTATCGCAACCTTTGGTCTTCTCACTTCTATAATCCTTTTCGCATCCTCAACGCAGAGATGGTCCACACCCTCTCGCCTTTTATACATCGCCACATTCATCACGAGCACTTTCCCCTCGTAATAATTCTCCAACCCATCAAAATAGAGCGTATCCACGATAAAAGAAACTTTTGTCTTATTTTCGCCTCTTTCTTTTATGTTCAGCCCATAAGTTTCTACGCTATGTACGTGCCTTTTAGGTGCGCTTATTTCAACGGAACCAACAAAATAAGTCCCCCCTTCTTTTAACACTTCTACCCTTTCCAGAAGTCCTCTATAATAGTTCAAAACAACCGCATCGCCTTCGTCCGACAACGCATCTTTTGGACACAGAAGCACTCCCCTGTGTTTGAACCCACCTTCGGTCATTGCTTCTATCATCACGTTCACGTCATTAGAATGGTCTAAATGCTTATGGGTTAAGATAATAGCATGCAGTTTAGCAGGGTTGAGCCTCGGCTTGCAGGTTGCGAATCTTACCAGTGTCCCCGGACCCGGGTCTATAAGGACATTCGTACCTTTCAGGCTGAGAACAGTACCTCCAGAAGAGCGAAACTGCGTTATCATTACAAATCTCGCACCTGCTGTACCCAGGAATCTTATTTCGTCCTTCTCCTTCATTGAAATTTACCATATCCTGCTTTTATTTATGCACGTGCTACCTTTTTATTTATTGTGCTTGCACATATAATATAATTGGTGAAATGCAGCAAAAATAAAACCATGGAAGCAATCAAAAAAATAGTAAGGGTATCCAAAGATCATGAGATAAAAATAAACATTCCTCAGTATATACCTGAAAATGAGATAGCAGAAGTGATTTTGATTATCAAGAAAAGATCTGATAATTTTAAGCAGAAAATCAACGAGCTAAAAGAAGCGATGAGGGATGATCTCTTTCTGGATGACCTTAAAGGGATTTCAGAGGACTTTAAAGCAGTTGATTTAGAGGGATGGGAGAGAGATGGAGTATAGATGGCATACATTTCTCGCAAATCTTGACCCCGTAATTGGTTCAGAACAAGGAAAAAACTCGACCCGTTCTGGTAATAAGCGAGGAAGAGATAAATCAAATTTTGCCAGTTGTAAGTGTTCTCCCTATAACTTCAAGAAAATCAGGCAGGCGAATTATTCCAATGAGGTAATACCTGCGGGTATTGGTGGATTGGAGAAGGAATCTATTGTGCTGTGCTATCAAATAAGGACTTTTGATAAGAAGCGTTTAACAAAAGAGATAGGTAAAATTGATGATCAGGAACTGCAGGAAGCGATAATGGATGCTTTATGCTTCCAATTGGGGATTATTAGGTAAGATTTGCACTTCGCTTGGGACGGTATTTGGCTCCATTCCCCAGCAATTGATTCACACTCGTTCAAATCCCCTGTGCAAACCCCATTCCCTCGCAATATCTATTGCTTCACGGTATTCACTCATTTTTATTCCTCTATTCAGTTCCCTATACTCATACGCTTTATACATAGGTCTATATTGCAGCATTATATTTACGTACGATTCTCTTGATATCTCAGTAGCAATGAACTTTAAAACGTCAGTGGACCCTGCTAACCTATTTGGAAGCACCAAATGTCTTATCAACAACCCTCGCCATGCTATTCCCCTTTCATCCACCTTTAAATCGCCAACTTGACGGTGCATTTCCCTTACCGCTTCTTTACATCTATCGAAGTAATCCGGCGCATTAGAATATTTCTTTGCATTTTCCGCATCGCTATACTTTATGTCCGGCATATATATATCCACAATGCCATCCAGTAACTCTATGGTGCTTTTCGATTCGTATCCGCCACAATTATAAACGATGGGGATGCGAAGCCCTTTTTCTACTCCTATTCTCAGCGCTTTCACTATTTGCGGGGTGTAATGTGTCGGTGTAACAAAATTGATATTATGACACCCTCTTTCTTGCAGACTGAGCATACTAAGTGCAAGTTCCTCTTCCGTTACCCTTTGCCCGTATCCCATGTGACTTATATCATAATTTTGGCAGTATATGCACCCCAGGTTACAATTCGTAAGAAATATCGTTCCTGAGCCGTGAGTCCCAACCAACACGCCTTCTTCACCAAAATGCGGTTGCACGCTGGAGACCATCAAATGTTTATCTGATTTGCAATAACCTTTTTCTCCTTTGTTCCTGTTAACGCCGCATGCCCTTGGACATAGTTTACACTCGTTTAGTATCTCCCCTAACATCTCTGTTCTTTTGTCGAGCACTCCTCTTTCATAAGTTTCGAGATAAACAGGAGGGTGCTTTGCTTTTTCCATTTCCTACTTTAATCGTACCCGTACTTTTTTCTTAAGGACAGGAACTAACCGTTTTATTTCTATTTCAACTCCCTTTTCCATCTTATATTCGTTAATAGGCACATTCGGGGATTTTCCATTCACTTCATAAACAAAAAACCCCTCTTCTTCATCTATCGATACAATGAACTCTTTATCTCCTACTCTCTTTATTCCTACACCTGCAACTTCCTTTAACGCATCCAATATGCTCGCACCCTTCTGAACTTTTACTTCATAATCCGCGCTAAAAATCGCCATAGCTTCATACAGCTTCTCTTTATTCACCCTTAACACATGCGTCTTACCGAATTTTTTCCTTTTTACCAGTTCTGCATTCTCTAAAACCTTAACGTGCTTTGCTGCAACGGGCACCGATATATCTAACGCTTTTGCTAAACCTGATACGTGATACTCGCGCATCATCAAAAGCTTTAACATATCTACTCGCATTTTACTGCTCAATGCTTTGAATATATTGCCATTCATCTCCGCCTCCCATTTTATGATGATTCTTGCATCAATTTCAATTTGATACGATACAGCTCCTCTCCCAACCACCTTATATAACTCCTACCCTTTTTACCCTCCTCCAGCTTCTCCGCCCACTCCACTGGAACGCCTCCTTCGCCATAATAAGCACCGTTTATTGCCCCTGTCATCGCACCTATGGTGTCGGTGTCGCCCCCTAAACTTACTGCATAGACAACAGCGTCCTTAAAACTGTTGAAGCGGAGAAAAGAGTAAATTGCAGTTGGTACGGAGTTAAAAGCCTCTTCTCCATTCCCCAATTCAAAAATTATCTCTTTTTTATCCGATTCCTTCGCCAAAAGTGCTTCTATTTTCCTTATCTTTTCCTTATATAGCTCGCTCCTGACAAATTTTTTTAGTTCATGCAACATCACTTCTTTTTCGATACCAGTCACTGCTAAGGCGATGGAGAACGCCTGTAAAGCCGCACCTTCTTTGCCAAGCTCGTGAGAATGCGTGATATGACTTGCCTTATACGCTATTTCCCTTAACTTATCTGTATCATCGTAATAAAAAACGCCCACAGGAGCAATTCGCATTGCAGCTCCGTTTCCATAAGAACCTTTACCACCAAACAGTTTCCCCGATGCTTCTTCCCAACTCGCCCCCTCGCGTATCCTTCTCAATGCTTCTTTTGACCCCGGGCCATATCCTCTTCTCGCGTGATAATTCCGGATGAACTTCGCTGCCATGTCCTCTCCATTGAAGCCCCTGTTCTCGATCAAAGATTCTGCAACTCCTATCATCATCTCTGTATCGTCAGTATAGCGACCCGAAATCATTTTCAGCGCATCGCCATACACCGACTTGATATTCTCCATGCTATTGCCTTCCATAGGAGCACCAAATGCGTCTCCTATGGCTCCGCCTATTAATGCACCAGTGAATTTGGCTTTGATGCTCTGTTCCATGCTTTATTTTTGTATATGTATAAAAAGTAAGTTCTCAGTTTAAGTAAGGCTTTTCTTTCATATCTCATATATAGATGAAAACAATTTAGAGCGAGGCTGAGAAGTACTCTTTTACCGTGATCAGCGTTTTTCCATGTGTAATGATGTTATACGTTCTCCATAGGTAAGGGCCGGGATAAGCTAATAGTTTCTCAAGGCGACGATCGCTACTCAAGTAGCCGACATCCAGAATATCTCTCCTTGCTTCGATTCTATACTTTTGTAGAATTTTACCGATAGGGATGTCGGCTCTCATCAAGTCTGCTTTGAAGGCGCGTTTTAGCCTCGATATAGGGATATACGACCTTGCGTAGAGGAGCGGCGTATCGTCCCTGCTTCTAACGATTAGGATGTCTCGTTCGTTTACTGGCTCACCAGCATCTACCGCAAGTAGGTCAGCTACTTCCCGGGGTGAAGGAACCACTGATTGCTTGATTGTACGAAGCACAACTTCGCAGCATGAGATCAGCTCCAGAAGATTTGTCATAGACCCATCATGTCCGAGTAATACCCTATGGATTGGAAGTAGCCTATAACTCTCGCTTAGCGAGCAGATCTTCTCGGTCATGGGTGCCTCAGGCGAAAATATTTTGTTCATCACCTACCTACTAAGAGGATATTTTTAAATCATAGAATTTTCAATATTATTTATAATATGAAGCTTAAAACCATAGTCACACAGCACCAGCAAGCATTTAAGGAGAAAGTGGTGCAAACACTCGCAGCCAAATATTCAATGAGCTTGGAGCGAGTAGTAGAGGAGCATGGGAGCGTGATCGAGAGGTATATTCAAGAGAAATACAAGGGCGTAGCGCGAGCAGTTTCCAAGATACTGGAATTCAAACGCCCTGTTGTGTTGAACATAAGACGAGACCCTTGCAATGATACAGTGTGCGTGATATGCGAGCGCGACCAGCCGAATATCGAAGAGTTGCAACGATTGTATGGTGATAGAGTTGTTTTTTATGAGATTTATGATAGCTCCTCTGAAGGCGCGCTCTATCATATTATACATCAGGGAGAAGGTGAAAAGCTGCTCCCTCTTACCGCGGTCATCCACAAAGGAGACGTGAAAAAATACTGGTCCGGCAGACCGGTAGGGGTTGAAGAATACCGGAAGTATCTGGATGTGCTGGTGTAATGTTCTTTAACTGCTTTGCTTGGTTATACCAGTACCTCTTCGAGCTTCCCAATCGGAACACGAACCTGTTTCATTGTATCCCTTTCCCTTACTGTCACCGTATCGTCTGCCAGCGTTTCATAATCGATGGTAATACAATAAGGCGTGCCTATCTCATCCTGACGCCGATACCTCCTGCCAATACTACCGGAATCGTCATATTCAACGAATATTGATGTATCCCTTAACATCTGAAATACTTCCTTTGCTTTGCTCTTCAGTTCATCCCGGTTTAGCAATGGGAACACAGCAGCTATTATTGGTGCTATCTCGTTTTTAAGCCTCAGCACTTTTCTTTTTTCTTTTCCCACTTGCTCTTCGTAAAAAGAACTTTCCAACAAGGCATAAATTATCCGATCTATACCATAGGAGGGTTCAATTACATGTGGTGTTATCTTTGCCTTTGTCTTCACAGTCTCACCCTCTCGGGCTGGTAATTGGACATGCACCCCTATATCTGTATTCGAATGTGATGCATGTGACGAAAGGTCATAATCTCCTCTATCCGCCACACCTACAATCTCCATCCATCCATATCTATCGCTTAAGAACTCCGCATCCCAGCAATCCCTTGCATAATGTGCCATCTCCTCCGGCCTATGCTGCCTGAATCGAAGTTTATCCCGCGGAATGCCTATTCTCTCCAGAAATTCCTCTACCTTCACTATATGATAGCCCAAATACTCGTTTGAAATTATCCCGCTCCTTACTGCTTCCTCTAAACTCTTTTCCCCTCCTTCTCCTTCACTGGGAACAAACCATAGCATCCTATCCTTTACCTCATCAAACCTCGGATGATTGCTTTTCTCTCCGGGGTCCACAAAGACCTCCGCCTCTGCCATTGTGAACTCACGCAGCCGAATAAGGCTCTTCCTGGGTGAAATCTCGTTCCTGTACGCCTTTCCTATTTGTATCACACCAAAGGGCAACTTATCACGATTGAACCTTAGCAATCGTTGGAAATTGATGAAAATGCCTTGCGCTGTCTCAGGTCTCAGATATCCTTCGGTTTTCTCTTGTGCTTCTTCATCCCTTTCTTCTTTTGACAAGCCTATTCTTGTCTGGAACATCAGATTAATCTCCCCTGCTGCTTCAAGCTCTCCTCCACATTCAGGGCATTTACCACGCACATCTACACCTTCACTCACACGAAAAAAGCTCTTGCAATGCTTGCATACCACAGCCCTGTCGGTAAAACTTTCTAAATGTCCAGAAGCCTCAAATATCTCCCTCGGAGCAACGTTCGTCGTTTCTATTTCATAAAAACCTTCTCTCAAATAAAATTTTCTCCATGCCTCTTCCACCCTCCTCTTCAGTAACGCACCCAGGGGACCGTAGTCATAGAAGCCAGACGCACCTCCGTATATCTCGAAAGCTTGCCATAAGAATCCTCTTCTACGTGCAAGTTCTGCTATTCCATCTCGGCTCCTCTCTTTACTGCTAGCACTCGCCATTTCTTATTTTGTTTGTACTTCGCCCTTTGCATTTTTCATTTTGCATTGGCGCTACTCTATCCTCGCCTTTTCCTTTATCCTCTCCCACTGCTTGTTCCCATCCCTAAGTTCTGCACTCCCTAACAGTGCTAATTCTATCGCTTTAGCTATATGCCCCCTCTGCCTGTCGGTTAAATAAACCAAAGATTCTTTGTACGAATCCTCAAAATATCTGAGCCCATTCACAAGGTGCTCATGCATCTTTTTAAACCTATCCGGAGCCTTAATATACTCAGCCTCACTAAGTGTATTCTTCGTAGCCTCTCCGCACTTTCTCATCTCTTTTTCGTATTTACTCTCTGCGATCTTCTCCCAGAAGAAATCATGCATGACTACTATGCCGTCTATAACAGATGTTATTTCTCCCAGCAGGTCGGAACAACTCATCAAATAAAACTTCTCATCTTCATCCATCTCATACCGCGCTCTTCGCTGTTTGAACACCCCTCCAAAGAAACTCATTTTTTATCCCCTCCTACTTCGCAAAAATCTTCAGAAGATCTCTGTCGAGAAGCATGCCGAACAATTTGCCCTTTGTGGAGACAACAGGAAGCTGGTCGAACTTGTTTTCGCTCATCTTCGCCGCACATTCACTCACTTCACAATTACGAGTCGCTGTAACCACCTCCTTAACCATTACCTCCCCCACAAGCTTATCTGGTAATTTTATTTTTGATACGCTGTAATATAGTCTCATGGTATCCCTCATACCTTCCCAAGTCCATTCATCCTCATCAGAACCTAAAGATAAATCAGAATCCTCTGTTGCGTCCTCTATCATCGCAGCATTTATCAAATCACGGTCTGTTATCAGTCCGACGAGCTCTAAATCTGAACTCAGAACTGGAACTGCTTTTACCTTTGCAAGCTCCATTATTCTGCCTGCAACCGATAAAGGCATCCCATCCCATATTGCTATGGTCTTATCGCCTATGTAATCGCCTATGGGCTCCTTATAGCCAAGCTCCGCTATTTTCCTCACAATGTCTGCGACTGTTATTATTCCAACAAGCATTTCTTCCTCCACCACGGGCAAACGGCGAATTCTATGCGAGAGGATTATCCTCGCCGCCTCTGCAATGGTTGCTTCTGGACCAGTCGTAATAGGATTTCTACTCATCAATAACGCTATTTGCTCCTCATCCGGATTTCTTAGCAAATCCTGTCTCGTGACTACGCCCACTACTTTCCCTTCTTTAACCACTGGAACCCCGGAGATATATCTTTCTTTACAAATCGCCATTATCTCCTCTCGCGTCCCTGGCAATGTCACATAAGCGACATCTTTCACCATTATATCCCTGATTTTTATTTGCCCCCCTTCTCTCCACTTCATTTTGATTCTCTTCTATTAACTTCCACCAACTTTATTCTATTATTTTGTACACGCTATCGTGCAGTCTTACCCGGTCTTTCACTTTTAGCCCGATTGACTGCCCCACTGTGGCGGATTCAACTTTTTCATTCTCTATCTCCATGGATTCTACAACTTGGTCGAACGATGTTGTGGCTCCTTCTATTCTTATCCTGTCCCCTACCCTTATATCATCACTCAACTCTACCACCGCAACGCCTATCTTCGAGAAAAAATGCGTAATTTTTCCTATCAACTTCTTCTCAGCCATTTTATCCCCCCTTTTTTATTTATGCCACCACTTCTCATTTCATATCTATCTTGTATTTATCCTCATAATGTAAAAAGGGTATCTCCTTACCCGACTCAATCCTTCCCTTCCCCTTCAACTCCTCCGGTATTTTTATTTCAATCGTTGAATAGTCCTCCATATCCATAATTTGCGCTATGTCCCCCGAAACAGAAAGTACTTGACCACTTCTTCGCTCTATCACTGGCACGTATAACTTCGCAGTAACGGGCTGAATCGCCGTTCTTTTTTGCGAGTCAAACACACCAATTCCCTCTATTCTCGCCTTCGCCGCTCCATGCTTTCCAGGCTTTGAGGTTGTTATGCTCGTTATTATGCACGGTTCGTCATCTAAAACAACGTATCTCCCCTCTTTTAACGTCCTCACCTCTGCTAGCTCCTTCATATTTCATCTACCCCTCTATTTTTCCTTTTCACTCTCTTCAATCTTCTTCTTTATTTATAACCTTTTCGTAGAATAAAGGAACTGCCGATGGTTCATACCATAAGCCATGAGCCAAAAATAAAGGGATAGAAGGTCATCAACGGCTTACTTCTTATATCTCAGCTTTTTCCTTCTCTTCTTCAGCTTGTGCTTCCGCATCTTTGCCAGCTTTCTCTTCTTTCCGCAGGGAATTTGAAATCACCACCTTTCTTACTTTTTGTTTTATTATATTGATGATGCAATACTATTTTATAAAAGAATGATAAAGGTGTAAGGAAGGGGAGATGGGAAGGATAGAGCGGGCACCGGATTGGATACTGAAATACAAAGAAAGATTGGATAAAGGAGCGATAGCGGTAGAGGATATTCTGGAAGCAGAGAACAAGACGAGGGAGAAGCCGATGAAGATATCTTCGGTGACGAGAGCGATAAATGCGCTGGGTTATCCAATTACAGATTTGCGTAGAGGGAAACAGGTTGGGGCTGAGGCGGAAGAAA
>Ga0180301_10002669_pt1 | contig 14047 bp, 8 predicted proteins | sample GuaBasSediGuay16_FD_121797 | JGI IMG/M metagenome (GOLD analysis project Ga0180301, IMG submission 121797) | Subseafloor sediment microbial communities from Guaymas Basin, Gulf of California, Mexico - Guay16, Core 4569-2, 12-15 cm | ecosystem: Environmental > Aquatic > Marine > Hydrothermal...
ATTTTTCCTTGATCCGGAGGGCCTCCTCCACGCCGAATTCATCATAAGGGTTCATGATCCATTTGATGTCATCGGTGACGATGGATTTCCCGTCCGGGGCGATCTTGATCTGGGTCTCCGTGTCCGGGACCTGTTTGAGCAATACGATAATATTCACTTTGTCCTCCTTTCACCCTGCAAATTATGCGACGGACAACACCTCCTCAGCTTCCCGTTAAGGTCCCGCCCGCCGCGGCCCCTCAAGGGGCCTCATGAGCCTGTCTTTAGGGCACCTCCCTCGGCACTTTTCTCCGACATGCCCTCGATAAAATAGCTGCTTATCTGTTCAGCAGCGGTTTTAATATCATACTCCCTTTTACTTGACAACACCCAAAACCTGGACATTTCGTCCAGGGCTCCGAATATGGCCCGCTTGGCCACCCCGGGGATCACGTCCCGGCGGAAAACCCCCTGCTCCTGCCCCTCCCGAACGATGTCCGCCAGGATGTCCAGGTAGCGGGCGAAATTTTCGTTCTTGTACTCCTTTACGAATTTGCTGCTCTGTCGCAGTTCCACATGAATGATCTCCGCCATGCTCTTGTTCTTTTCGATGAGCTCCAGGTGGGTCAGGGCAAAGCGCCGGAGTTTCTCTATGGGGCCTTTCTCCCCGGACACATCCCGGATCATGTTGTCGAGTACCACCTTGATCTGTTCCTCGAACAAGGAGATCAGGATGTCGTCCTTGTTTTCGAAGTAAATATAGATGGTCCCGTCCGCCACCCCGGCCTCGCGGGCGATATCCGATACCTTGGCCTGGAAAAAACCCTTTTCCGCGAAGATCCTGGTGGCCGCCTCGATGATCCGGTAATATTTTTGGGAATTCTTTCTCTTCGGCATGAATGCGGGCCTTTCTGAATGACGATTCATTCAGAAAGACTTTTAACATCCAGTCTTTAGGCTGTCAAGCTTTTTTGATTGAATCGCTTGACAACCTTGCAAGTAATACATTAGATTCCTTCTGTGTTCCGATTCCACGAGGAAAGGTGGGTGATAACTAAAAGAAATTGTTTTGCTTTTGGTCGAGGGAGAATTCGTTGAACCCGTAACCTAAGGAGGGAATGCCATGAGAAGACCTTTCACGTGGGCCGTGGTGCTTCTAATCGCTCTCGGAATTTCCGCTGCAGGACCCTCAACACCCGCCTTCGCCAAGGATGTAAAAGTCGGCGCCATCATAAACCTCACCGGCCCGGCATCGAGCTGGGGACAGTACCATGCAAAGGGACAACAGGACTACACTCGTTACGTGAATGAAGTCAAAGGCGGGGTGTATGGGAACAAGATCGCCTTGACGGTGGTCGACCACGGCTACAAGGTCCCGGAGGCAGTGAAATACGTCAAGAAGTTCTGCACCGAGGACAAGATGGACATTATCGCCACCTGGGACGCAGGGTCGGGAATCATGGCGAAACCGATCTTTCAGAAATACAAGGTCCCGGACATCAACTATTCGACCTACATCGGATTCCTCAAACCTCCCATCGACTATGCCTACCTCCCCTTCGGCGACTATAACATGGACAGTTATGCAATCCTCGAGTACATCAAGAACCTCCACAAAGGCGGCGTGCCGAAGGTGGGCCTTCTTACTTACAACAACGCCTACGGCAAGGCGATCCACGGCCCGTGCAAGGAGTATGCGGCCAAGTATAACGTCAACATCGTGGCCATAGAGCAGTTCCCCCCCAAGTCGCTGGATCTCAAGACCGAACTCCTGAGGCTGAAGAACAAGGGTGCACAGTATGTCGTGATGCAGGTGCTGCCCTCAGCCGTGCTCATGGCCCTGCAGTCCGCCGATCGGGTCAACTATGACGTACCTTTCTTCGCCACCTGGACCTCCACCGACCCCGATTTCTTCAAGAGGGCCAAGGGCCTCCTCCGGAACCGCATGGCGGTCCAGTTCTGCGGCGGGCTTCCAGCGGACCGCTCCCCCGGCGTCAGGCTTTTGCAAGACCTCGGGAGACGTTACGGCACCGTGATCAAGTTCGATTTTTCTTACTGGGAAGGCGTGGTCATAGGCATGATCATGGAACGGGCCTTTCAGCGGGCGCATGAAAAATTCGGGGAGATAAACAGCGGGACCATCAACCAGGCGCTTCAGACCTTTCGGAACGAGAACTTCGGCGGCCTGGTCCCCGACATAACCTATACCAACACCGATCACAGCGCGTCGTGGAAAGCAAGGATCGTGAGGTTGAACGAGGATCAGACCTACACGCCCCTCACCAATTTCTGGGGACCCGGCAAAGAGAAGGTGAAGATTCTCCAATGAAAGCCTTCCGTGGTGAACCGAGCATTTACGCCTCCGCCCGCCCGGAAGACATCCGGGCGGAGCTGGAGGTGAAGGATCTCACGCTGAAATTCGGCGGGATTACGGCTCTGAACAAGATCAACCTGGAGGTGCACACGGGAGAGCTGGTGGCCGTGATCGGTCCCAACGGGGCGGGAAAAACCAGCCTCCTCAACTGCATCACCGGCTACTACAAACCCCAGGAGGGAGAAATCCGCTTCAACGGAGAGAACATCACCCACCTTTCCACCCATCATCTGACCCGGATCGGAATCGGAAGGACCTATCAAAACATAGAGCTTTTTCCCGGCATGACGGTCCTGTCCAACATGCTGCTCGCCAGGCACATTCATTCCAGATACGACATGGCCCGCGCATCCGTTTTCTCCAGGGGTGTCCGCCGGGAGGAAATCCGGCACCGACGGATTCTGGAGGAACTGATCGACTTCCTGGAGATGCAGTCCATCCGCAAGGCCCCCGTGGGTTCCCTGCCCTACGGGCTGAGAAAACGTGTCGAGCTGGGCCGGGCCCTCGCTCTCGAGCCCAGGCTCCTGGTGCTGGACGAGCCCTTCGCCGGCATGACCCTGGAGGAAAAGGAGGACATGGTCCGTTTCCTCATGGAGTTGAACGAGGCCTGGAACCAGACCATGATCCTGGTGGAACATGACATGTCCGTGGTGATGAGCATCTCCCAGCGTGTGATGGTCCTGGATTTCGGAGTGAAACTGGCGGAAGGTTCTCCCGACTTCATTCAGAATCACCCCCAAGTCATCAAGGCCTACCTGGGAGACACGGCCACCATCGACTGACCCCCTCCTTTTGGGGGCAAGGCACCGATCCGGCACCCCGGCGCGGTGAAGAGAGTCATGAGGGCAACAGAGAAGAACATCAAGCGGATTGACGAAGACACCCTGAATTCCCTCGAACAGTACACCCTGCCCCAGATCCTTGGCCGGCAGGCCGAGGGCCTGGGCGAAGGCATCGCTGTAAGGGAGAAGGCCTATGGGATCTGGCAGACCTACAACTGGCGGGAGTATCTCCGTTACACGCGTCTCGTCGCCCTGGGGCTCATATCTCTGGGCCTTAAAAGGGAAGACAACGTGGGGCTCGTGCTGGACAATCACCCGGAGTGGCTCTTCGCCCAGTTGGGGACTCAGTCGGCAGGGGCTGTGACCATACCCCTGTTCACTTCCGCCGTGGCCGAGGAACTGGCGGGTGGGCTCAACCGGGTCAAGGCCTCCTACGTCTTCGCCCAGGATCAGGAGCAGGTGGACAAGCTCCTGAGCTGCCGGGAGCGACTTTCCCACGTAAAACGCCTCATATACCTGGACCCGACGGGAATGCGGTCCTACCGTGACAACCCGTGGCTCATCAGCTTCGCTCAGCTCCTGGAACTGGGCGAGGACCTGGACAAGGAGGAGCCGGATCGCTATACGCGGGAGGTATGGGAAGGGACGCCGAAGGAGGTCGCCCTGATGCTCATGACCTCGGGCACCACGGGCGAGCCCAAGATGGTCATGCTCAGTCACCAAAACTTCACGGAAATGGCCCGCAAGTGGATTGAAACGGCCCCCATAGGGGTGGGGGACAACTGGATCTCCATCACCCCCACCGCATGGATCGTGGACCAGATGTGGGGAGTGGGTGTCACTCTGTGCTGCGGCATGGCCATGAACTTCCCCGAGACTTTTGAAACCGCGGTCGAGGATTTCAGGGAAATCGGCCCTACGGTAATCGTCACATCCTCGAGGTTCTGGGAAGACCTGGCATCCAAGATCCGGGTCAAGATCAGCGACGCGGGGTTCATAAAGCGGGCCATGTACAATTACTCCCAGGAGATGGGCAAGAAGGTCGTTGACCTGGAGTCCGAGGGGAAACCCGTCCCTTCGGGTCTCAAGTTCCTCCGCTGGATCATGCACCGAACGGTCTCGCGCCCACTACTGGATCGAGTGGGATGCCTCGGGTTCAGGGCCGCCTACACGGGCGGCCATCCCATAAGTCCGGATGTGATCCGGTTCTTCCGAGCCAACGGATTGAACCTGAAACAGTGCTACGGGCTGACGGAGGCGGGAGGCATCTTTCAGGTGCAGCCCGACGGCGAGGTAAAGCCCGAGACGGTGGGCAAACCCTTGCCCCGTACCGAAATCAGGATCGCCGAAGACCAGGAGGTGCTTGTCAAGAGCAAGTCCTGTTTCGTGGGATATTACGAAAACGAGGAGGCCACGGAGGAAGCCCTTGCGGACGGCTGGTTCCACACCGGAGACGCGGGCTATCTGGACAAAGACGGCCACCTCCTGATCATAGGACGAAAACAGGACATCATGCGCACCAAGGAGGGGGAGGCCTTTTCGCCCGATTTCATCGAGACCCGTCTCAAGTTCAGTCCTTATATCAAGGAATCCGTGATATGGGGGGAAGGGCAGCCATATCTCACAGCGTTCATCAACATAGATTTCGGCAACGTGGGCAACTGGGCCGAGGACCGCAAGATCCCCTACACCACCTACACGGACCTGTCCCAGCAGCCCGCCGTGGAAGAACTTATCCGGCAGGAGGTGCGTGAGGTCAACACCCAGTTGCCCCAGCCCATGCAACTGGTCAGGATAATACTCCTTTACAAGCTACTGGACGCGGACGACCAGGAACTGACCCGTACCGGCAAGGTGAGGCGCAAATTCGTTTTCGAGCAGTACAAGGAACTCATCGACGCCATGTATGCCGGGAAAAAGGAACTTCCCGTCAGGGGCCGTGTCCGCTACCGTGACGGGCACGTGGGCACCATCGAGACCACCGTGAAGATCATCGATGTCTAGACTTTCGGAGAGGAGATCGAGCAGGCCATGGAATTTTTTCTGCAACTTCTGATCAACGGCGTGTCGCTGGGCTTTCTCTATGCGCTTTCCGCCCTGGGGTTCGTGATGATCTTCAAATCCAGCAGCGTGCTCAACCTGGCCCATGGTGAACTGCTGGCCATCGGGGCATTTCTCTTTCTCCTCCTGTCCGCCTGGGCGGGTCTGCCCATCGTGGTGGCCTTCGTGCTGACCCTGGTAGGGACATTCTCTCTGGGTTTCGTGGTGGAACGACTGTTCCTCCGGCCTCTCATAGGAGAAAACCTCATAGAGGTGATCATGATGACCCTGGGCCTGGGGATCATGTTCAAGGGACTCCTGCTCTTCATCTTTGGAGGTGACATCCACAGCTATCCCCGGTTTCTGCCCGAATCATTGACGTTGCAGCTGGGCAATGTCCAGATCCCGTCCGTAAACGTGGCGGCCTTTATCGTGGGCATCCTGTTCCTGATCGTCTTCGGCTTTTTCTTCAAGTATTCGAACCAGGGCATTTACATGAGGTCCGTGGCGGACAACCAACCGGCCGCCCTCTCCCTCGGCGTGCACGTGCGCCGGGTCTTTGCCTTGTCCTGGGCCATCGCCTTTCTGGTGGCCGCCATGAGCGGAATCGTCCTGGGCATCATCAACGGGATCAACGTGCACGAGTTGAGCGCCATCGGGCTCAAGGTGTTTCCCGTGGTGATTCTGGGTGGGCTGGACAGCATCGGCGGCGCCATCCTGGGAGGCGTGATCATCGGGCTTCTGGAGACTTTTACAGGGGGCTACATCTCCACCTCCCTGCGGGAAGTGGTCCCTTATATCGCCCTGGTCATCATTCTCATGGTCAAGCCTTACGGTTTGTTCGGTCTGGTGGAAATCGAACGCGTGTGAAACCCATGGTTGATTGAAAAGACAAGAGGTCCCAAACAGCATGCGAAGACTGCACTTTCATCCTTGCGGCAACTACCGCGAATCCTATGAGGAAGAGCTGGCCATCTTCGAGACCGACTTCGGGAGGCTCTGGGTGTTGATCGGCCTTGTATTGCTTTTCGGCGTGATCCCATGGGTGAGCAGCCAGTATATGCTGTACGTCTTGAATACCATAGGGATCTATGCCATCTCCGCGGTGGGACTCAACATACTGATCGGGTACACGGGACAGATCTCCCTGGGTCACGGCGCCTTTTTCGGCGTGGGGGCCTATGCCGGAGCCATCCTGGCCCAACGTGTGGGTCTGCCCTTCATCCTGGTGGTTCCGGCCGCCGGACTGGTGACGGCGGCGGTGGGAATCGTCTTCGGCCTGCCCTCGGCCCGGCTCAAACACCTCTACCTGCTCATCGCCACACTGGCGGGTCAGTTCATCATAGAGTACGTCCTGCTGGAGTGGGAAAGCCTCACCGGCGGGCCCAACGGGATCATCGTAGGGGGAGCGAGTCTTTTCGGGATCGATCTGGGCAACGACCGCGCCTTTTATTTCGTGATCTTCATCCTTTTCGCCTTTCTCACCTGGACGGGCGTCAACCTGATCCGGACCCGCTACGGCCGCGCCTTCATCGCCATCCGGGACAACGACCGTGCGGCCGAGGGCATGGGGATCCCCGTATTCCCATACAAACTTCTCTCTTTCGGCATCAGTTCTTTCTATGCCGGGGTGGCCGGCAGCCTCTATGCGTATTACATGATGAGTATCACCCCGGAACCCTTCAACCTTTGGCTGTCCATTGAATTCATCGCCATGATCATCATCGGTGGGCTGGGCAACGTGCCCGGCTCGGTCTTCGGCACCGTCTTCATCGTGGCCCTCAACGAGGTACTGAGCCATGTCACCGAATACCTGATGAACGTGGGAGCGACAGGCATGGCCATCACCATGGCCCCTTTGCGTGAATTCGTCTTCGGTCTCGCCATCGTACTCTTCATCATTTTCGAGCCCAAGGGTATCGCCGAGGTTTGGCGGATCATCCGATCCAGTTTCAGGCTTTGGCCTTTCTCCTATTAGGGGTTTTTGATCATGGAAAACCACATTCGCCTCCTCATAAATAACATCAGCGTAGTTTACTCGGACGTCATTCAGGTCCTCAAGGGGGTCTCGCTATCCGTGAGGAAGGGGCAGATCGTCTCCCTTCTGGGGAGCAACGGGGCTGGAAAGACCACCACCCTGAAGGCGATATCGGGCCTTCTGAAACCGGAAAACGGAAAGGTCACCGAGGGCTCCATAGAATACGACGGCAAGCCGGTACAGAATTCATCTCCCGAGGAAATCACCCGCATGGGAATCATCCAGGTGCTCGAAGGCCGCCAGGAATTCAAGTACCTCACGGTGGAAGAAAACCTCAAAGTGGGCACAGCCACCCGCTGGGGCAAGCCTTACCAGCAGGACCTGAAAATGGTCTACGACTACTTTCCCGCCCTGCTGGCCCGCAGAAAATCCCTCGCAGGTTACTGCAGCGGGGGTGAACTGCAGATGATGGTGATCGGCAGAGGCCTCATGGCCCATCCCAAACTCCTGCTCCTGGACGAACCTTCCCTCGGCCTGGCCCCCTTGCTGGTTAAGGAGATCTTCCAGATCATCCGTCGCATCAACCAGGAACAGGGCACCACGCTCATGGTGGTGGAACAGAACGCCAACATGGCGCTCCAAATCGCTCATTACGGGTACGTGATGGAGAACGGGAAAATCGTCCTGGAGAGTCCGGCCGAGGAACTCCGGGACAACCCGGACGTCAAGGAATTCTATCTCGGAACAGCCGCCTCCGGGGCGCTCAAGTCATACAAGGACGTCAAGTCATACAAGAGAAGGAAGCGCTGGCTGTGAACCGCTCCCGGTCGAGTGGTACGCCCGCGGCAGCGCATCCGTCCGGCTAACGCATGGAACCCACCGCTTCCCCCACTCCCGAAACCGCATGGATAAAAAGCCCCTTCCGCCTTGTTAAGCCGGATGAGTTTCACTTCTACGGAATCGATCCGCAGGACGTGCCCCTGGGCACCTTTCCCGCCCTGAGACACCCGGCCCAGCTCATAAGCCGGTTCGGGGGCAATGCTTACGGGTTCGGCCTCTTTGAAGTCTATGATCGGCTCAACAAGGCGGACATGGACTTTCTCCAGTCCGTCAACCTGGAAGACCCCGACCAGGTCAGGCTCCATTATCGGGACCTCAACCGGATCTACAAGAACCTGGGGCTGCTGATCCGGTTTTCCTCCCGCGGCAAGCCCTACTACCTGATTCCGGCCCACCTGGTCTCCGCCACCTTGAGTCATGTCAAGTCCAAGGTGAATGAGATCTCCAAGATCGTCGGCTACCACCGGAGGAAATACCTCCAGGAACATCACGACATCGGACTGGTGACCCACCGGGACGATCTTATCTTCCGGGAACTCTCTTCAGGCTTCAAGGAGCACCACTTCGTCCTCATTGACTCCCTGGACCGGCTGAAGGCCCTCGACGCGACCCTCGACCTGATCGTGGTGACGCGCGACCTCTACGAGCTGATCACAATGGAAGGGTTCAGCCCTCTCGCCCTGAAACAACCGGACAAGGCCCGCCTGGAACAGTATGCGTTGTTCCTGCTCTGGGAGATCTTCAACCGGCTCAAGCCCGACGGTGAAATCTTTATCATCGCAAACCGTTATGTCCCCAGGAGCAACAAAACGGCCAAAGTGCGGTTCAAGAGCGAGGCGGAGGAGAAAAACTACGCCCTTTTCAGCCATATATTCAAGACCCGCCGGAGGTTTCACCGCAGCCCGGGGGGAGGAGGGGTGCAGGTAAACCAGTTCGACTTCCAGCAATACCTCAGCGACCTTTACGTGGAACAGGAGACGGTGAACCGACTCCTGGGGGGCCGGACCCTGGAGGAGATGACCCTCGAGGAGATCGAAAATCTCCCCTACATGGATTTCCGACTGAGCGATCGACCCTATACCGTGGACCAGGAAAAAACGTGGTCCAGGCTGCTCTCCGTCTACTTCCAGCAAATCTTCCTCAAGCCCCTGATCCCGGACAATGTGCGGTCGAACTGGGACCGGCGCTTCTCGTGCCACGGATTCGCCCCGCACTACATGCTGATCTACCTGGGTCAGAAACGGCCTTTGAAGACGACCCTGTCCAAGCTGAAGGAAGAAGTGTCCGAATCCCAACTCGCGGGGTGCCCCTTGAGCCTCCTGGCCGACTATCGGGATTCCTTCGAGTACGTAATCGATACGCTTCAGGTCCTGGAAAGGCTGAAGCAGGGCCGGTACGAACACCTGCCCCGGGTATTCATCGATCGCCTGAAGCAGCCGCTGGACAACAAGAAGCGGCGATTCCCCAGGCTCAACGCAGTGGTCAAACTGGTATCCAAGGCCGGGCGCCTCGAGAGGATCAAGAAGTACATGAATCCCGACGGTATCCAGGGCTCCCGCACCCGAATCCTGGAGAATCTGGAAGCCCTCCCCTTCTTTGGATTCAGCCATGAGGAAGTGAGGGAGATCTTCCTAATCGTGACCGGACACACCGCCATGGGGCGCATCATTTCCGGAAAAATGAACGAAAAGGCGCTCAAGCCCCTCTCGGACCTGGCCCGACGATACGATGCCGAGCACGGATTGAATCTGCTGCGCTACTGCCGCCTGATGACCATGGCGGAGACGGTGGCCGCGCGGGGCAGGGAACTCAACCAGGGCCAACTGGCGGAACTCTTCGATCTGTACGAGGCCACTGTCCGCGTGGCCACGAACCGGGAACTGGACTGGGACGGCCTCCTCGATGAGCGTATCAGCTCATTGGGAGGAATACATAACAAGATCGTCCGGAAAATTCTGAAAATGGCCAACCACTTCGAGTTCCTGGACAATTGGGCGGAGTTGCGGGAAAAGGGTCCCATGGAAAAAGAGGCCCTGGCCGACTATGACGAAACGCAGGTGTCCAGAATCGAAAGCATCATACATCTCCTTGAGACCATCGAACTGGTGGAGCAGCAACACTTGAAGCTGGATCCGGTGGAACTGCCCGCCTTTTACCGGAAATTCCTCGGGATGGAGTTTCACGGCACGGGACATCTCTTCCAGCGCATGGACAGCGGCCTGGTGTTCGTCCTCCTGTGGATCACGGTAAACGTGGTCCGGGGAGATGTAATCAACTTCAATCCCATCCTGGCCGATGTGCAAGAGGAACAGATAGAGGAGCGGATACGCCGGGTGGAGCAGGAGGCCGCCAGGATCCGCATTCAGTACCTGGACCTGGAGTCGCTCAGACAATTCAGCAAACAAGTCTACGAAAACCATTCCGCATTCATCGTGGGATCAGGTTTCCAACTACGCGTCAACCGTGACACCCAGGCCCTGGAGATCCTCTACGTGGACCTGGATCAAAACATCGAGGATCTTCGCGTCCTTTCCCGGAAATGGGCGGGACACACGTTGAACGACCTGCCGCTTGAGGACCTGGAAAGGATCGAGGCGCTTTTTTCGCACCTGGAGAGCTTCTACCAGGGGCATCTGAGGCTCACGCGGGATAAAGAGATGCGCTCCCGACTCCCGGCGCGCCAGCGGAAATGGTTCCAGCAGGCCGACACGCTGCGGGAATCCCTCAAGTCGGATCTCCTTCAAATCCTTTTTCGGCCCGAGGCCCTATATACGGATCTAAACCTGCTACACCGACACGCGCCCTCCATCCTGAATTTCATCCTTCCCGAGTTCACCGCACTGCGAAAGGCCGACCTTTCGGGCAGGCTGTATTTGAAGACCTCGGTCACTGAATACATCCTGAATTCCGCGAGGAAGCTCCAGGCCCTCATCCGGGGGCGGCGGGAGGATTTTCAAAACGTCCATTTCCTCCATCACCTCGCCCAGCGTGAATTCGGTCCAATGGCCACCGGTATCGTGGGGGTCAATGAATCCCAGATCCAGGCCCTGGAACACATCGTGGCGGGCCTGGCCGCATCGCCACCCTTGTTCGAAGCCCTGGCCAAGGCCGTGGTCCTCCAGGACCTTGCCAGGGTGCCCGAACTGCGGGACAGGTACCGTGACGTAATCAACCCCGCGGATCTGGGAAATGCGGGCGCAGTCATTCTCGAAAAAGAAGGCATCCCGGAAAGACTCCAGCTGGGCGAGGAGGCCCGGAACCACCTTCTCTTCCTGGTGAGGCACCACAGCGATTTTCACCACATGATCCGTGGCGAGATGGGATTCGCTGCGCTGGAGAACATCTTGCGTGCCGCAGACCCGGACTTGCTCGACGCCTTGTTCGTACTTTCCTTCATCATGCTCTCCGCCCTGGGTGAAGATCTGGTGCTGGAGGACCTCGCCGCACGGCTTTTCCGGATCCGGGGGCTCTGCCGGGACATCCTGGAAGGCAAGACCACCCTGGATCTCGCCCAAAAGGAACTCTTCAGGTACAGGGGAGGGCTCTTTTTCGCCCTGCAACATTATGATCGGGTCGGCCTGCCGGAAGGTGTGTCGGCAGGCCGTTATCTGGACTCGGGCCGCTGGCCCGGCAAATCGGACGAGGAGACCCTACGGGCGGGGGAGCGCATCTTCGCCATGGAGCGCCTCTTCCGCCTTCACGGAATTCGCTACGTGGAGTTCGTGGACCTGGTCAACCTCATGGTCAAGGTGCCTCTCAAATTCATTTACAAGAAGAGAAAGCTTTCCAGCATAGGGTACGCATCCTACGAAAGGGAGGTGTACGAGGCCTTCCGAATCTACCGAACGCTCCAGAACCTGGACGAATCCATTCGGCACTTCATGCTGGATCGCCTCCTGCGCGACCGGGTACGTGTTTTCGGCTACGAAAAGGTGAGTGATTTCTTGAGCTACCAAAACCAGTTGAAACTCATCCTGGCGGGACTTGTGGGCACCACGGCCATGGAGGAGACAGATGGATCCATCTGCATCAACTACACGGGCATGGCCGACGTCATCGAAAAGCGCTACGAGGCGGTCAACGACTTCCTCAACGGCATTCCCATGGAAAGGATCTGGGCGAACAAGGCCAGACCAAGCCGCCTCTTCAAGGCAAAGTCAGGGGTCCTTCTCAAGACCGGCCCCGGGGGCCGCGTCCTTTCCGTGGAATTCCAAGACAAAATCCACATGGAGCGCAAGGTCTCCTACATGCAGACCATCGACGACCTTGACCAACTCAAGAACTATTTCCATTACAGCCTGAGGTCTCTCCGAAAGCACCCGTTCCCCACCGAGGACTACGAACTGGCCCTGGAGCGGGCCTTTGAAGAACGGCTCGAAAGGATCATCGACAGCACCCTGGCCAAGGCCGCCAAACAAATGGAACTCATTCAGGACTTCGCCGAATTACATCACCTGGCCCAGGACCTCGGTATGCGCTCCCTGGACATGGGATTTTCCAGTGAACAGCGTCACCGCCTCCAGGATCTCTATGAGATAAGAAAGGACAACCTGAGGCGGAAAAAACTGAGGGAAATCGAAGTGATATTGGATTCCATCAACGACGCCGAAGAACTGAGGGACTACTGGAACAGCATAAAGTGGTACCTTCAGCAAAACCGGCCCTACCTGGGAAAGGAATTCGAAAACCTGATCGCCAGGAAGTTTGATCTGGCACTGGAAAGATTGAGCGCCCTGCCCGCTTCGCGATCCGGCCCATAGGGTGTGGGCCTGGAAGTGCATGGACCGGGAGGGGGGTGTGGGCTCAGATCCACCCCAGGGACCGTTCCACCGCCTTTTTCCATCCCCTGTAGCCCGCCCGTCGCTCCTCCTCCCCCATGGCAGGCCGCCAGGTCTTGTCCGCATACCAGTTGGATTGTAATTCTTCCAGGCCCTTCCAGAACCCCACGGCAAGACCCGCCATATAGGCGGCGCCGAGGGCCGTGGTCTCCGACACCCTCGGCCGGATCACCGGGACCCCCAGGATATTGCTTTGAAACTGCATGAGGAGTTCGTTGGCCACCATGCCGCCGTCCACCTTGAGCCTCTTGAGGGAAACCCCTGAATCCTTCTCCATGGCATCCACGATGTCCCTGGTCTGGTAGGCCACGGCTTCCAGAGCGGCGCGGGCCAGGTGTCCCTTATCAGCGTATCGGGTGAGCCCCGTGATTACGCCCCTGGCGTCCGGCCGCCAGTAGGGTGCGAAGAGTCCCGAGAAGGCGGGGACGATGTAAACGCCGCCGTTGTCCTTAACGGACCGCGCCAGATCCTCCACCTCGGAGGCTGTGGAGATGAGTCCCAGGTTGTCCCTGAGCCATTGTACCAGTGCCCCCGCCACTGCCACCGAGCCTTCCAGGCTGTACACGGGGGCTTGACCGCTTACCTGATAACCCACGGTGGTGATCAGGCCGTGAGCCGAGGGTCTGGGATCAGAGCCCGTGTTGAGTAATAGAAAACAGCCCGTACCGTAAGTGTTCTTGGCGTCTCCTTCCCGGAAACAGGTCTGCCCCACGAGCGCCGCCTGCTGGTCTCCCACTGCACCACAGACGGGAATCCGTGCGCCGAAGGGTCCCTCTTCCCTGGTATACCCCCAGGGTTCGCCATCACTGGAAGGGACAATCCGGGGCAGGATATCTTCGGGGATTTCCATAAGATCCAGGATCTCCCGGTCCCACTGCAAGGAACGCAGATCCATGAGCATGGTCCTGGAGGCATTTGTCACATCGGTGACATGGGTCCCTTTTCCCGGCCCGCCCGTAAGCCGCCAGATGAGCCAGGAGTCGATGGTCCCGAAGCAGGCGCGACCTTCCCGGGCGGCCCGCCGGGCCTCTGGGTGATGATCCAGGACCCATCGGATCTTGGGACCTGAAAAATAGGTGGCAACAGGCAGCCCGGTCTTTTCCCTGAACCGGTCCTCCATGCCCTCCGCCGCCAGCTTTCGGCAAATCTCCTCGGTCCGGGTGCACTGCCACACAATGGCATTGCTGAAGGGCTTCCCTGTCGCACGGTCCCAGAC
>Ga0180301_10002670_pt1 | contig 14046 bp, 12 predicted proteins | sample GuaBasSediGuay16_FD_121797 | JGI IMG/M metagenome (GOLD analysis project Ga0180301, IMG submission 121797) | Subseafloor sediment microbial communities from Guaymas Basin, Gulf of California, Mexico - Guay16, Core 4569-2, 12-15 cm | ecosystem: Environmental > Aquatic > Marine > Hydrothermal...
AGGGAAAGCAGGTCCGATGCCTCTGCTATTGCCCTGATGTTTTTAGTAAAGCGGTAAAAACCGTTTAAATCTAAATAGGGCAGTTGTATTCTTTCGTTTTCTCCTTTATGGGTTTCTCCAGTAAGAAAGCTCGAAGATATTCCCCCGCCGAATGCCTTCGATCTTGAGCGCGCATCTACTTCAAGAGTAATAATATTTTCGGGTAAGAACAAATTATTTAGTGGGAAAAGGGCCTTCCAGCCGGCGTGGATATCGAGGATATCCCTTAAGTTCCACCCAAACTCCGCCTCGGGCTCGATTGATAATACCTCCCCCTGATCTATAGTAAAAAAGCCAATATCCTCGTTATAGGCACCAGGATAGGGGAGGGCTTTGTTCTGAGCCACCGTGATACCGGATTTAAGATAGGCTCCCTTCCAAAGCAGTTGTTTTAAAGAGAGACCTCCGTACCATCCGGGGTTATCCTTTATTTCTATTTCGTCAGGAATATCCATAAACTCGTATTTTGCCGAAAGGTCTGCCAGATTGTGCTCCCGGTTGCGGTAACCTCCCCTTATGTCCGCAGTCAGAGAGGATATGGGAGAGGCGGTAAATCCAACCGTGAAGGGAAAGGGGAAAAGATGACCTTCATCCGATGTAAAGAGCCAGCCTGCACTGCCGTAGAGGGAGTAGTCGATGGAAAGGTTTATGTTTCCGAATAGCGTTACACCGACCCTGTGAAGGTCTTTGGGTGTTCTGTATAGATAGCGGGCTTCGAGACCGGCTTTTGCCTTTTCGAAGAGAAGCTCCCCCTTTAATACTCCGCCCAGAAGATATTCCGTGATGGGCACCCTGGGTTCTTCCCCCCTGTCGAGGACAGTCGTGAAGGTAGTTTCAGGTATGGCTGTAAAACGCAGCCGGTCTTTTAGCTTATAGGTAGTGTTGATGGTTGCAGAGGTACTGCGAAGTATTCGGGATTTGTAAGGCTGGGATTCTTTTTGCAGGCCCCTTTCTTTCTCCAGGAAACTACCCTCTAAATCTAACGTTAACGGCCCTGCGAGCAGGCCTACATCACCGGTTATGGTATCTTCCCTGTGGTAGAAGAAGGGAGTGGGTTCTTCGGCAAGCAGGATGCTGCCGGTGCTGCTGTCAAGAGCTTCGTGTTCGAACATCAGGGATAGATTGGGCCTTTCTCCGGGTTTTAAAAGAAGTATTTTACCATATATGTGATTCTGGATCCCCGCACCCAGCACGGCCTCCGTAAGGAGTGTTTTATCTTTATCTTCCGGAGGAAAGGTTATTCCCGTTCCGGGAATGGGGAAACGAACCACAGGATCCCTCAAAGCAACGGGTTCTGGTTCGGGGGGGCCTGCCTGCATCACACCCGACAGAGCCAGCCCTCTCTTACCGGGTATACCATACTGTATATCTTCTACAGGGATGACTTCGGGTGCAAGGAGCTTCTCCGGAGCCTTCTCCTCCGGCACGGCAGGTTCGAGAGACTGGGCATGAACAGAAAACTTCCCCCAAAATAGAAACAGGGTTATAAAAATTGCTCTTATAATAGTATTTGTTTTCATTGTATTCCCTTAAGGAGATTTTCCCCCTCTCTTACCCATTCGGAATCGGGATACTCTCTCTTTATCCTTTCTACCAGAGATCTCACCATATCCGGTCTGTCAAGAAGCCTCATCATCTCCGCAGCCCTGTAAAGGGTTCTGGGTGCAAGCCCGGGTTCGGGTGATGGTTTATCCGCTGCTTTTACAAAGGCATCGTATGCCTTCTGGTAGTCCCGCTTGCGGAAGTAGTACTCTCCGAGCAGATATTGTGCACGAGAGAAGGTAGCTACTTCCCCTTTCTCTATCACCTTCGTAAGTATGTCTCGTGCTTCTTCCACATCTCCCAGATTATCCAGGATGTACAGTGAAGCAAGTTCTACCATTGCTTCTCTTCCCTTTCCGGTATTCGCACCATCGTTGTAAAGGATAATCGTTTTAAGTTCCGCTACTTGCTGTGTATGCCCCTCCTCAAGAAATCCAAGGAGGGTTATCCTTTCTTCAATCTCCCTTACAGGTGCCTCATGGGGATAATCCTTTATAAGAGTATCGTACAACCTGATGGCTTTCCTGTAGTCCTTTCTCTGGCCGTAGATTTCGGCTGCTTTCGAGAGAGCCTCCATGCGGTGCTTACCTTCAGGTCTGGTATTTATAAGCTTCTCCCAGAGAAGCAGTGCCTCTACGGGTTCGCCCCTTCTTGCTGCAGCCTCTCCCCCGTAGTAGAGCACATCTTCAATAAACTCTCCCCGGGGGAATCTTCTCTCATACTCCTTGAAGGCTTCTCCCGCCTTTGCAAACTCTCCCCCGGATAAGAGAAGCACGGCCGTTCTGAAAAGGGCATCATCCTCGAGCTCACTCCCCGGGAACTTTTCGGGAAGTTCCCGGTAGGTAGAGATTGCCCCGTCCATATCTCCCATTTTTGCAAGCACATCTGCATGCTCCAGCATGGCATCATCTGCGAGGAAACTCCCAGGATTGTTCTCATATATCCACTTAAGAAGGCCGGCCGAATCGCCGTATTTTTTCATCTCTTTAAGAGAAAGGGCGTTCTGGTACATGGCTTTTATAACCAGATCGTCATCTTTTGATGTAACCTTTGAAAATGAAGCGGATGCTTCATCGTACTGTTTTAATTTGAAGTAACACCAGCCTGCCAGATAGAGGGCGTTCTGGGAAAGTCTATGCTCTCCGAACTCCTCGCTAAAACCTGTTAAAAGATCGGCAGCCTCTCTGTACCTCTCCAGTTTATACAGCGCCCATCCTGTATAGAAACGGGCAAAGGGATGGAGGTAGGTTAGATTCTGTTTTACCGCCTTTTCTTTGCTTATGCCGTTTAGTGTATATACGGCGTCATCGAAAGAGCCCGTAAAGAAAGAGGAAAGCCCAAAAAGATACTGTGTAGTGAGAAAAAGAGAAGGGTGTTTGCTTTCCATATCGGGTATATGAGCTTTAAGAGCCTTGTTTGCCTCTATAACTTCCCCGTACCTTCCGTCTTTAACCAGAACCTTAAAAAGATCCACCCATGCCTGTGCGTCTGAGGGATAAGAGCTTAAATACTCTCTGTAGCTTTCCCCGGCTTCGGTGAGCCTTTGAAGTTTCCACAGTGCAAAAGCCCTGTTTTTTAGAAGTTCCCGGTGGTATTCCCCTTTCGGGAAACTCTTAAGTGTCTCCTCTATTTCATCGAGCGCTTCATCCGGCTTATCCATATTAAGGTATGAATAGGCAATATAATATCCGGCCTCCTCAGCAAGGGGTGATTCGGGTGCCGAGTTTTTAACCTGTACGAAATATTTGACTGCTTCCGAGTACTTACTTTCTGCAAGAAAAATCTTACCTGTCTTTAGAGAGACTTCGGGAGAAACTGTATCGGTCATTGACTGATAGAGGGTGAGTAGCTTCTTGGCCTCTTCCGGACGATCCTTGCGCAGGAAGGTTTCCGCCATGTAGAGGGGGACCTCCACAGGAATCGGTTCTGTTTCCCGCATGTTCCATATTTTAGAGAAAAAATATTCTGCAAGATCCAGGTTTTCTCTTCTGAAACTCTCTATGCCAGCACGGAGCCAGAAGGTCTTTAATATGTCGGGCCTGCCTGCAAACTTCTCCTCCACCCCGATAAGAATGGCGTCCATCAAAGGGTAATCGCCTTCCTGTTCTGCGAAGAAATAGAGCCTCTGATAGGCTGTCAGGGCTACACTGGGGACTGCATCCCTTAATTTTTTATAAATCTCCCTTGCAGCCTCATCTTCTCCCTGTTCTGCGAAAGCCTCTGCCCTGTAGAGATAAACTACTTCTTTAAGTTCCTGTGGTAGAGTTTCCACACCGATCTTATCTGTAAAATCCAGAATATCCTGGTAAAGCTCTTCCTGTAAAATTGCGGACAGTAGGCCGTGTATACTACGGTGGGTAAACTCTGATTGGGGATACTCATTGTATAGTGTAAGCACTGTTGCGGAAGCTTCTTTAAGCTCTCCCAGTTCTATCTGAGAGAGAGCACTGTACATATATGCCTGTGGCAGTGTTTCTCTATCCTGCGATTGGAAAATAAATGTATTGAGATTCTCTACCGACTCTTTATATTCTTTGAGTTGATACTTGCAGAGCCCCTTCCAGAAAGGTATGTGCTCAACAAACCTCTCGTCTCTAAACTTCTGCTCTACAATATTAAAAAGATCCAGAGCCTCTCCGAACTTCTTAAGATGAAAAAGAGAGACCGCTCTGCGGTAATGAACCTGAGGAATAACGCCCGAATCAGGATAGTCTCTTAAAAACGTGTTGTACTGCTTTAGTGCCTCGGAATAATTACTCTTTAAAAAAAGCGTTTCTATTTCAAAAAAACGCGCCAGGTCGCGCTCCTGTGCTCCCACAGGAAAGGATATTAAATAAAAAAGAATTACCGGTAAAAAGCGTTTCATAGATTAAATTATATCGCAGAGGTATCTTTTTTCCAAGACTTTCCGGCTTGGGAATGTAATTCAGCGGCGATTTCATACAGGCAGGAGCAGACAAGGTGGCATGTTTTAATCTACCAGCGCGGCATAGCCTTAAACCAAATAAAAAATTTTGTTGAAATAACGCAACTTGGCGTTGTAATAGCATATCGATTATTATCCATACAGCGCCAGAGCGGCGTAACTTACAACGGAGTTGGTCTGTGATTCCACAGACATATCGTATTTTAAGAGCTCTGCCTTTCCCCCATCGATGGCTTTTAGCAGAGTGTATATGGCCGGTACTCCGCACACATTTCTGCGATCCTCTTCGTCCTGAATAAAACGGAAAAATCCTTCTCCGTCCAGAGCAAGTACATAATCGAGCATTTTCCTGTCATCCCTCTCTATTTTTTCGAGAAAAGCCTGGGAGAGAACCACACTCTGTCCAAACCGATTTCCTATATGGCTTAAATCGACACCTGCAATAAAGCACACCTTATCCCCTGTTTCCACTTCGGTCATTTTAACAGCGTTTATAAACTCACTGACTTCTTCATTTTCCATGGGAGAGCTTCCCCGGCCTACCACATGGTTAATGGAGGAGCACAGCACAGGTACTATGCTTATTTCCAACTCATTTCTGAAAAGATACTGAAGGAAAAGCACCTGGAACTCGATGGAATGCTCGTTTCTGTGGACAAACTCGTCTGTAAAAAAATCATTCTTACATTTTTTCGTAATAGAATCTATAAAAGTTCTGTCCGTCTTCACCCTGCCGAGAGGCGTTTCAAAGTCCTTTCTCGTTAAAACGAACTTCTTCTCTGTTACGGCATGGGAAATACCTAGTATAACAAATCTCCTGGAGGAAGAAGATTGGGCAATCTTCCCATAACTGCGGGCATAACAGGTGCCACCCCTCCTAGGGTCGATATGCGGAGCGATTATTCCCCTTATCTGCTCACCAGATGTTTCCTGTCTGACCTTTGGCAGGTTTCCCGGTCCTCCTTCGGAAGCAAAAAAGCTATCTATCTGTTTAATCAGTGTTTCGGGATTCTCCTCGTAGGCACCTCCTGCATGGGAGGCCTTTCTTACATCACTTTTTATAAACGCTTCTGTTATCTCTTTTTTCCTTTCGTAAAAACGTTCATTTTCCAGAAAAAAACAACTGTCAAGTTGATTTAAGATTTCTTTAATTTTATCGCTAAAAATTATATCCCCGTACATTCTTGTATACTTTGCCTGAACATCGACAATAGAGTTCTTCCCATCGAAGAGAGTACAGATAAAGAGCACGTTGGGCGGCACGAAAAGCATTTTATCGGATATCGAAAGGGGATCTCTTAAGGCAATAAGATCTTTCTTTACAGGAATTGCTTCCAGAGCCCTTATTTTAGGATAATCCATGAGTAGCATTGTAGCGGGTTAAAGAAACCGGTGCAAGAGTGGGGTCAGGTCTTGAATTTTGACATAATATTAAAATCATTTACAGGATCCATTAAAATTATACCATTAAGTAAACAACCACCGGCAAAGCCTAAGGCTTTGCGAGCCCTGTAAGGGCTAAGGAGTTTCCGCTTAAGTGGAAACTCCTTAGGTGGTTGTTTGCTCCGAAAGAAAGCCAGCGGGCATAGCCTGCAGTGTGTCCCCCAGCTAGAAGACTTAAGGGCCAACGCCATAGGTACAAAGCTTTCTTTCGTAGTAAAAAATGGGATTTTATAGGAAACCGCACCACTTCTATCTTTGGGGTTCTGAGACTGCCATGCAGGTTTAGCCAACGGGTCTCCGAGCGTATGAATAAATAGTCAAAATTCAAGACCTGACCCCGCCTTTCCCCTTCCGTAAAATCTAAAAATCTCCTATAATAGCGGTCTTATGATGCACACAATTTCAGAACAATACAGGAAAAAACATCCCTCTTCGGAGAGGCTATTTCAACAGGCAAAGGAACTTTTTCCGGGTGGGGTAACACACGACAGGAGATATCTTACCCCATTCAGTATTTATATGACTCACGGGGAAGGTGCGAGGAAGTGGGATGTTGATGGCAATGAATACATCGACTATGCAATGGGTCATGGAGCATTGATTCTCGGCCACAGTCACCCGGAGATTGTTTTAGCCGTTAAAGAGCAAATTTCTAAAGGCACTCACCTCGGTGCATGCACACAGGCAGAGATGCGGTGGGCCGAAGCGGTAAAAGCACTTATACCATCCATTGAAAAGATAAGATTCCACAGCTCGGGCACAGAAGCAACCATTATGGCCATGAGGCTTGCAAGAGCCTACACCGGTAAAAGCAGGATAATCAAGTTCAAAAACCACTTTCACGGCTGGCAGGACTATGCTGTTATCGGGAATGCAGACTACTCCTCGCCGGGGATACCTCGAGAAGTTGCAGATACCATGATCGTCCTTCCGGATGGAGATATCGACCTGGTAGAAAAGACACTTAAAGAGAATAAAGATATTGCGGCACTGATTCTTGAACCTACAGGAGGCAGGGCAGGCACCTACCCCCTTAAGCCTGAGTTCATTCGATGGCTTCGCCAGATTACAGAAAAATACGGGGTGGTTCTCATTTTCGATGAAATTGTAACAGGGTTTCGTATTTCACCAGGAGGGGCGCAGGAACGATTCGGTATCAAGCCCGATCTGACCGTTCTGGCGAAGATTCTTGCCGGCGGTCTTCCAGGAGGGGCGGTTGGAGGAAAGAAAGAGATTATGGATATGATCACCTTCCGGAATGATCCAGACTGGGATAAGAATGAAAGGATTTCGCATCCAGGGACTTTTAATGCAAATCCTTTGAGTGCCGCAGCGGGAACACGATGTCTCGAACTGATTGCAAATCGGCATGAAAAGGGCGGATCGGCTGAAGCCCTCTCAGAACATGCTTATGGTGCACAAAAAACAAAGGTTTACTCCATTACAGATAGGGCGGAAGAGAGTGCAAAAAAACTCCGGGAAGAGCTTAATCTCGTATTAAAACACCTTGGTGTTTCTGCCCTCGTGTACGGCCTCGGTTCTACCCTGCATATTGCCTTTGGAATAGAATATGATGGAGATCTGGATTACTGCACCGTTTCCCATAATAAGATCAAGGATGCTATGAGCTCGGAAGTAATACCTATGTTTCGAAAGGCGATGTTAAACGAAGGTGTGGATGTGTTTGGCGGAAACTGGCTCGTATTATCGGCCGCTCATGGAGATAAAGAGCTTGAACAGACGGCAGAAGCATTTGAAAATGCCCTCGTTAATATGAAAAAAGAGGGAATAGCTTAGCTGCTCTTCATTTCCCTTAATTTTTCTGCCAGAAAGAGATACCATGCGCCAAGGGCGGTCATATATCCCGCTGAAGCCCATAGGACTATTCGCCAGGTAGGGCGTAAATCCAGATCCAGCTTAATGAGTGCGGTTGCAAGCAATGCCGCAGGAAAAACGGCAAGCAGTCCCGCGATTACCAGTTCACTGTGATTAAAACTCCCCTTAAGCAAAACCCAGGATTGCCAGAGGGCGAACAGGAGAAATCCTATGCCCATGGCAATATAAAAGAGTTGAGGCAGGAGAGGGGAGCTCCCAAGAATGGAATCGATTTCTTCGGGGGAAATAATAAACACGATACCAATTATCCAGTTAAGGAATGTATCGGGTAAGAAAATTGCAGTACGGGTGACTTTTCTGGCTTTCTCTGCATCCATGATCTCTACCGGTTCCAGATTTCAGACTGCTTAAAAACCAGCTTACTATCTTCGAGAAGTAGAAGCACTCTTTAAAATCCTCTTTGCAATTGCCGTGGCAAGAAAGGCTATATCCTCCAGCGGAAGAAATGCATGTATCCAGTCAGGATAGAGGATGTTACATTCCGGGGGAAACTCTTCATCACCTCTATTCAAGACGACAATAGAATCTATTTTCGGAAATACCCTGATTCTAACGGAAATATCGCCGAACTCTTCCCGAACACCCCCCAGGGCGACAGCCACAGAGAGAAGCCTTTCAGGCTCGGAGCCTAAACCCTTAAGAATTATCTCCGGTCCCCTTTTCCGGTAGGTCGGTTCGTAGAAGGACGCTCCGGGTAGATTTTTAAAGGTTACCCATTTGGGGACTCTATGGGTTTCACCCTTTGATGTAAGATAGTGGAGGATAAGTATTTTCTCCTCTATCGAATAATTATCCGGAGAAAAGGAGATTTCCGGAAGAGTAATTCTGCACTCATCTGTGAAGTAGTTTAAAATAATATGGTTCTTTTCTTCTCTGGCACCTGCAAATCGGCAGACTTCGTTTTTATCCATCTCTTTCAGCAGATTTCGAGCCTTATCGTAAGCTATCTTGTAATTCATATGGGGCGCACCCCCTGTAACCCTTCGTTCGACTGTTTATCTTAAACCCACAGCACGGCAGACACCAAACAAAATGGCCGGATGCTTCACCAATCCAGTGGGTTTTGATGTTGATTTTAACGTTTTATCGGGCTTTGGTAAACAACCGATGGTAAGGCCGGGTAAGGTAACCACTCCCGATGCGGGGAACACATGAAGAGGTTAATGCCCACCTACGATCGATATGGCGTTTACAGGACAGGCCCTGAGACAATCACCGCAGGCGGCACGCATCCTTGCAGAGAGGAGCACCGGAGTTTCAAAATCATCTTCCTGCTCGAGAACTCCCTTCTTACAGGCCGCAGAAGCCAAGCATATACCTTTCTCGGGATCATGTTTACAGGGATTGCATAGATTAAAATCCACGCTGGCATGCTTGTTCATATTTCTGGAAGATAAATATAACAATCTTCATATATAAGATGAGTTATATACAGGAAAATGTCAAATGCTTGGATTATATTAACAGGATTATTCTCCTCCGAAAATTTGATCCGCCCCGTTCGGGCCGTTAATTTTCATCTTTTTGCTTGTCCCGGAGGTCATGAGGATCCTTATAAAGCTGCCCTCTATTCCTCTTCTTCGAACAGAATCGATTTAACCAAAACACCCCTGCCTCTCTCCACGGAAAAATCCGGGCTTCCACAGGCAGGGCATCGCATGTAAGCATGAGCTGCTTCCGGCATGAAGTGGATAGCCTCTCTCTCCTCATCACCTAAATCAGGATGGGAGTCAAAACTCCACTCATTACCACACCTGTTGCAGAGAAATGAAGCTTTCTCCGTCTCAACGGAGAAGACATCGGGACTTATAAGAACCGGCTCTTCGTACTCCTCCCCCCCTCCGGATTGGGAGCTCTCGAGCTGATAACGCAGTCCGCTTTTAAAAATCTCTTCGTCTATAGCCTGAAGTTCTCCGAAAAGAAGGGTAACAGAGACAACCCTTCCCCTGCCTCTGTTTCGGACACTCTCCTTAACAGTTTCAATAACCGATTCCGCAAGAGCCCATTCGTGCATTGATCTTTCTCCCTTCATTACCACTACTACTTATAGGGTAATCAGTCAAGTGGAGACTTGTTGTGGGTATATAAAAATACGGGGTCATCCCCATTACTCCGTAAAAAATAAACCGTCAAGCCGGGCTTCCCCTCATTAAAAATACCTGGAGTTTAAATAACGTGCTAACATCGGGAGGATTGTAAACAACCACCGGCAAAGCCTAAGGCTTTGCAAGCCCTGCAAGGGCTAAGTAATTTCTGCTTTGCAGAAATTACTTAGGTGGTTGTATGCTCCGAAAGAAGGTAGACGGGCTTAAGCCCGTCTCTCCACCGATCTTTCGACCGGTGGACCACAACCATAGGTGGTGGCCTTCTTTCGTAGTAAAGTGAGATATCCAGCGCGGCTGGCCTCAACAAAATAGAAAACCTTGTTAAAATAAAGCGAAAGGTCTTTTAATAGGCCAACGCGGCATAGCCTTAAACCAAATAAAAAATTTTGTTAAAATAACGCAACTTGGCGTCGTAATAGCATATATTACCCCTACCGGAGTGAAGTAAACTTTATTTAGCGGGTGCACATCAGGAAGATTAAAAAGAGTCTGACAGAGATTTGAGAAAGTTCAGCACACTTTCCCTTATCTTCTTATTCTCAATTTTTCGGTAACAGTGCAGAAGCTCCGATTCTTCCCTGGCAAGAAAATCGGGGGGATTTTCAAAAACATCTACGGCTCCGCCATCCACCGACTTCTCCTTCTTAAAAAAATCATTTACCTGTACATCCAGGGCTTTTGCAATGGATACAAGCCTGCTCAAAGGTATATCTGTTTTACCCTTTTCGTACTTCTGCACCTGCTGGAAAGATATGTTCAATTTTTCTGCCAGTTTGATCTGGGATAGATTTCTCCTGCGCCGATATTCTCTTATTCTTTTACCGACCTCATCGGATTCCATTAAAAGAGTTTTTATAGCTAAACTCAAAAGGAGTCTATAAACTCTGGGTATAGGCAGTTGTACATGTATACAACCTGTAGTAGAAATAGTGGAATTAAAGATGTAATTTGTGCTGGTTCGGTCGGGTCAAAATGGAATCGCTAAATCCTTCGGCCTGCGAAACCCTTTCCTCGAAATAATGTGATTACAAATGTTTACCATGCTTTCAATAGATATCTGCAGTAACCGTAATGCTGTATTGTAATATTTGTAATCCAGGTACATGTTTGTAACTCGTTCTTTTACATCGCAAAATAATTCTTCGTTTCTGCAGAAGATGAGTCTCCCCTCGTATAGAATAATATACCGGGACTTGAGAGGAATTTTTTCAAGATTTAGCAGATCGATCTCATGGGTATTCAGAATCCTTCCAATTTCGTAGAGGATCTCCGACTCCTCTTCAAAGGGAAGTTCTGCCGGCGCATAATATGCAAAATCGATATCACTCTAGTTCTGTGTTCTTGCCTTGAGAATAAGAACCAAAAAGAATGAGGAACTCGATTTTATCATTCTTTTCCAGGTACCTATTTAATTTTCTGAGATTTTTATCGTTAAGTGGATTCCCCTTGATTATTTTTTCTTTTATCATATGCACCTCGGGTCAACACCTCTTTCTCCCTTCTTATCCCCGGCAAGTTCCTCCCTGAGGGGTTAAAAAAATTAAGTGGGAGGTGATTTTTAAGATTATTTTTTAAAAACCTTGTGTAGATCGAGAGAGAACCCTTCGAGCACAAGGCTTTCGGCATTACCCAGTTCTCTGTAAAAACGGGGAGAGCCATAAAGACCTTCATTATTTAAGGTAAACACTTCTACATATAGACCGTCGGGGTTCACGATCCAGTACTCTCTTACTCCGTGCTTTTCATAAAGATGGAACTTTACAGATTCATCCTTGTAGGCGGTCTCTTCTGATAGTATTTCAAAAACGACATCGGGAGCACCCCTGCAACCACGCTCATATAATTTGGATTCATCGCAGACAACAATCAGATCGGGCTCTACAACAGTTTCTATCTCTTCCCCGGTATTTTCATCGTATTCGGTAAACAGTACCTCAAAGGGCGCATTGTAGCCGTGACAGTTTTTACCCTCTAAATACTCTCCCAGTACTCTGGTTATATAAAAGAGGACTTCCTGATGAAGCCTCTTTGGGTGGACGATATCGTAGGGAACCCTGTTGATTATCTCCCAGCGCACATCCTCAGGCCAAGCAAGATGATCGCTGTGGGTATTTGTGACTCCGTTTTCAGACTTATAAATTGCCATATTCTGCTCCTTTTAGATGAGTATACAATTTTTCTTTGGATGAATCAATTTATTTTGAACTCCTGATAAAATAATTCAGGCTGTCCCGCAACAGCCGAGAATTAACGGAGCATACAATATAATGAATAGTAATAGCCAAAATCGATTACTGGACAGGCGCAATTAATTTGCGTTAGGGACTGTGTCAAACCCGGAACTTATAAGTAGTCTCAAATTAAAGCTTTACCGAGAGGGAGAAGGTCCACTGGACATCATCAAGGATTTCTCCCTTTACATTCTTAAAATTGAGGATATGTATCCAATAGAGGTTTGTTCTAAATGTTATCATCTGAGCAAGAAACTTCCAGGGGAGAAACACCGGATTAAGCCCACCGTGAAAATGGCTGACTATCTTTCTCTGGGGAACTCCCGAGGGCGTTTTCATTTCTGCAGCTTCCTGGTCTGAACGGTAGGGAGTATCAGCGGTTATCTCTCCCTTATCGATGATTCTTGCCTCTGCACCCAGATTAAAGAAACCAAACACACGGTAACCCGCCCGGAGAGAAAAAACATTGGCATCTGGAGCATAACCGTATCCAAGAGGTTTACTGATGAGAGTTATGCTCTTAAGGTAATTGGAAAGGAATCTCCTCTCCACGATGTAATCGGGCTGACCTTCCATTAAATAAACCCATGGGTCTGTGTGAACAAACTCGATCCCGAGGCCTAGATATCCCTGTCCCAGAGGAATTTTACTTTCCGCCCCAAAAAGATAGCCGTTTGCCTGTGGGATCTTATCGGAACCTGGATACTCCTTTTTTTCAAAAGCAGATGTAACGGTATCCAGAAGAAACTGCCCGTAGATGTTTATCCACCTGTACGGATTTATATTTGCCTCCATGGTAAAGGCAATATTACTGTACCTGTCGTTAAGCATCCAGTTATGGTAGATCATGAAGGGATTTAAGTGCCTGAGCTCCGAATACTTGCCGCCGATCATCATGCCTTCGAAAAGAGAGATGGTGATACGTCTTAAAAACCTGAACTCCATTCTGTGACCGAGAAACCCCTTGTATACATCGTCCATCTCGCGGATATTCCCCTCCTCCCAGTTCTCGAGGCTCAGGAAAAGGGTGGAGAATTTAAAGTTATCCCAGTAAGTAGTAAACCCAAGCACATCGTGATAGTCCAGAGTATCCGACAGCAGAAGGTTTCCCGTATATCCGTTCCCCCAGTTATAAAGGTCTCTGCCAAACCGAAGATTCCAGTGGTTTCCACCAGCGGAGAGAAATGCACGGTAGGGGAAATGGACATCAACTACGGCAAAATCTGTTATAAAATTAGATCTGTTATCCGGATCTTCTGTAACCAGAAAGGGATCCTTCTTGAGCGTTAAAACCATGTTTGCATAGAACCAGTCAAGCGCCCACATCTCCAGTGGAAGCTCTAAAAGGGGAAGCCTTTCCTTATATCCGTACTCCCAGCCGGTATAGTCAATGTTTGTATGCAGATACCCTTCCAGATTACCCTCGAGAGAACCGTTTACCGCAAGTCCTTCTTTCTCACCGTACAAAACCCTTCCTTCCAGTTGGCTCTTCACATACCGATAGGTCTTCTGACCGGCGGAAGAAAGCCTCCTCTCATCGATTCTATCCAGGGCTTTCCTCATCTCATTCCCGGAAAAAGGACGGGATGACGAGGGAGGTGCCAGACCCTGTTCCAGATACAGAGCAGTTAGTGCATAGTAGATATCTGACCCGACAGGATATATTTCCTGATTATTCTGGGCACAGAGGAACGCAGTAGAGAAGAGCGCCGTACAAAAAAAAGATAAAAAAAACACCTTCAAATAAACGGGTATTTTCATATTTTACCAAGTATTACCATCAAAGAGCAAGCCGGTCAACCCTTATGCAGTACTGATGCATCAAGCGCCGGTGAAAGGTATTGGGCGCTTCATGCGGGTGATC
>Ga0180301_10002671_pt1 | contig 14040 bp, 31 predicted proteins | sample GuaBasSediGuay16_FD_121797 | JGI IMG/M metagenome (GOLD analysis project Ga0180301, IMG submission 121797) | Subseafloor sediment microbial communities from Guaymas Basin, Gulf of California, Mexico - Guay16, Core 4569-2, 12-15 cm | ecosystem: Environmental > Aquatic > Marine > Hydrothermal...
AGTTTGTCCTCCTCCCTTTCGAGTATCGATGCTACCAGCTCGTCGTCTATTTTTAGCTCGTATTCTATACCGACCATGAGGACACCAAAAAGAAAGAACCTAGCAGATCCAGTCGAGGGGCTTTTTCTCCTTGCCCTTGACGGGCTTTTGGGACAGTATCTCGTCCTTATACCTCAACAGCATGTAGCATGCGTCCTCGTTTATGTACTCCAAGATCTCATCACTTTCCCCCCTTAGGAACTTCTGCGCATCCTCAAGCAGACCGTGTTCTACCAGCTCTTCCACGAATGTGCTGGGGTATTCAACTTTACCGCCCTCGCTTGCCCTCGCCAAGTTGACCTTCAGCCACGAGACCTCGTTCTTCAGCCGGTTGAGCTCCCTCTTGAGGTAGTTAACGTCCTTCTTCAGGGCGACTAGTGCGGTGGAATCGGCGGGCTTCCTCTCGACCATCCTCTTGAGCTTCTCGTTCTCTTCTTTGAGTTTGCCTATCTCCTTGATGATGTGCTGGTAGTCCTTATAGGGTATGAAGCCCTTAAGCCTCTTCCTTAGTTTGTGCTCGTCGAATAGGAGGACTACCTCTTCCTCGCTTTCCTCTACGCTCGTCGAGAAGGCTAGGAGCTTAACCAGTTCTTTCACGGTCATGCCCAGCTTTTCTGCTATGCCTTTGAGCCTATCGTGGGTCTCCTGGTCTACTGCTATCACGGGCATTTTCGCCACCAAAAAATATTTTATAGGTGCACTCTATTAACCGCTTTCACTTAGCGAAAAGAGGAAGTTCTGTAGCATGAAGTACTCCGATTCCTTCAGCTCGCCCTTTTCCATCATCTCAGAAGCCTTCTCTAAGATCTCGTCCACGTCGTATTCCCTTAGCAGTCTGCGGGCTCGCTCTTCGGCTCTGTGTGCATAGATTTCGCGGAATTGTGGCTCCCTTTCGCTATAAAACAAGCTCGTGATAATTCTCCTAATCTCCTCCTCCATTGCCGTTCACCAAAAAAGGGAGGCTAGACTGCCAGTTCGCTTACCTTATTGACTGCCTTCTTCACCCTCTCTTTTAATGTGGTAAGTTCCTTTTTCTTCTTCTCTAGTGCTTCCTTAAGTATGTCTATTATATCCTCCAAGTTCTCTACTATGAAGAGGACATTATCAGGTTCCAAGTTTATGGTGAGGTCTATATCGTAATAACCCGCTTCGTCGCTTCCCAACGATATCGTGAGCTTCTGGTTCCATCTCTCTGTCCTGATGTCCACCCTCTCCACGATGAGCCGGTAGTCGCCTCCCTTAAGTATCCTCTGCCTTACTGGTATTGACATGTTCATGTCTTTCCTTAAGTAGTCTTCAAGGAGTTCCGTGAAGTATTCCTTCATCCTCTCGCCTATCTTCCGGAGCTTATCCTCATGCTTAAGTATTTCTCTTTGGGTCTCGATAAGCTCTTTAAGGGTATTGGCCAGCTCGTTTATCCCTCCCATTATGTAACCCCCCTCAATCTGCTCCTCTCTTCTTCTTACCATTCCCACAACCTCTCCAATTCATATTCAAAACCACATTCTGGGCACCTGCACCTGACGCTGTGGGGCACGTAGCACTCATCACTGCCACATTCTCCATGAGGCACTTCAAATATGTAGACCTGAAGCCTTCCCCCACAATTCGGGCATTTGAGCTTTGGCGTTCTCTCTATATGTAAGCCCCACCTAGTCTCTTTGAGTTTTCCCCATCTCTTCCACAAGGCTACTAGGATGTTGATTTTTGAATAATTTATCATATTTGACACCAAAAATAAGGCTAAAGGTCTACTGAAGCCAATAGTACCTCTTCTACTTCTCCCTCCTCGGGGCTCTTTATTAACCTTTCGACCACTCTAACGCCCACCTCGTCTATCCTAAGGACGAGTTCTACATCCCCTATGGGCGTGTTCTTGCCGGCCACTACTACATCGGCGTAGATGAGGGCTTTGGGAATATCGATCGATTCGAGCTGTTCTTGAACCTTCTTTATGTACTCCATGTTGCTTTCTATTAGCTCCATTATCTTGATCTTCTCTTTCTCATCTAGGTCGGCTATGAAGGTTATCATGTATTCTTTCTCTATCTTTTCTCCATTCTCAAGCTCTATTTCACCGTCTTCATAGAGCGTTTCCCTACAATACTTACAGAGCCATGCACCGTGCGGCTTGGCATGTACATACTCTAGATAATCTTCAAATCCGCAACCTTCACATTTTCCAAACTGGACGGGCATATCTCCCACCAAAAAATATTTTAGAGCTATTTGGCTATCACCTCCTTCAGCACCTCATTACAAATAGCGCTTACTGGGTCTCTGTACTCCTCGGGCTTGATGAGCATGGGGTCTCCCTTCTCGTTGAGCGCCTTGAGTTCGCCCATCACTTTGTATAGTGGGGGTATCCTGTTCTTCGTCAGCTTCTTTAACGTCATCCAGAAGGACTGCGAGAAGAGCTTTTCGGCTTCGGTGAAGGACTTGGTTATGATGGTCTTCTGGTTTCCTTCGAAGTCCTCTTCCGACCTTATCCCTATCCTGTAGCCTGACAGTTCCCTGAAGTACTTTGCTGATAGCGAGACGCTGTTCGTTATGGTTATGGTGATGACTATCCTGTTGGCTAGGTAATCGGCTTCTATTTTCACCTTGCGGTCTTCATATATGATCATGGAAAATCACCAAAATAATGGGAGGGAACGCTCTTATCTTTTTCTCAATCGGGTATTATATCCCTAAGCATTATGGGGCTGAATGCGTCCTCCTTATTAATTAGTATTATTAGGTAATATTTGGCTAACGACGGAACCGGTATTTTCACTACAGCCCTCTTCGTTACGTTGACTTCAGTATAATTGAAGGACAGGAGGCGTCCCGTGCTATTGGTGAAGTAAACCACCATCAGCATGGATAGGTTCTTACTAGCCTTGTTCCTTAACGTTATGACCAATATCTTATCGTAGGGGAATATTCGTGGTGCCAGTACTACCTCGTGGAACACCTCTAAATAGTCGGGTGTTGTGCCCCTTATCTTGGTTATGTTCGACTCCTCTAGGAGGTGGAATAGTGTGCTGAAGGCCTCGCAAAGCATGTAATACTGCATGTTGAGCTGTTCGAACCGCTCGTCGTATCTGTACCTAAGATCCTTCACCTTTTCTCCCATCCATCTCATTTCTACTACTAACGTATTCACGCCGCTCTGGTAGACGTACCACATTATGTACGCTTGGATGAGCAGGGCGAGCGACATTGCCAATATTAGTTCGACCGTATTCCTCTTCATCTCCCGCTTCATAAGATCACCAAAAATAAGGATGTTTAGTGATTTATCTCTTATCCTTAGAAGTCTCATGTGGGGTAATGATGATGTCGGGGTACTCTGCCCTACCGGATATGAGGATCAGCCCCTCTGATGTGGGGCAAGGGATCCATATCTCGTCGGGGTCTCTTTCCGCACTCTCTGCCAGATCTCGGAGACCGTGCAATCTCAGCACTTTGAGCGCTATCTGTTTTGCCCCTTGCGTTTTTTCACTCATGTTAGCGATCATCTTCTCACCTTTCACCAAAAAGGATATCTAGAGTTGTATTAATTGGGTTACTGTGGGCTGATAAGGAGCACCATTATAAGTGATTATGATGACCTGTCTTATTTTCCTGTTATAATATACTAAATATCCGTAAACCTCGTCCTTGAACACGTCTAGGTCTTCCAACACCTTCTTCGAATCTTTAATACCCACGTCGTATTCTACTAACTTGCCATATCGGGTATTCCTAATGAGACGTTTAACTCTTATCCCCCAGAACCTAGCATCAGTCATCATGTACCCCGAGACTGTGGCTATTATCTTCCCGTACTTTTCGGGAGCTTTAATTAAATCCCCCCACTTCATAAAAACCGCCAAAAACATGAGGACTAGAGCATCAGGTGTGCGATTTCGCCCATTACCTCTTCGAAGAAATCATCACCAGTCACTATTTTAAACACCTCCTTCTTTGTCTTATCAGTCTCTATGAAGTCGGCGATAGTGGTGCCCCTCAGGAACTCGTGCCCTATGAAGTTCTCGCTAGGGATTATCAAGAAAAGGTCTTCCCCATACCCAAGGAACACCTTATCAACTCCGCCCTCGCCATAATCCATCCTGTAGTATACGTCGGCCTTGCACTTGGGCTTCCTCACATACATGACCACCCTATTCGGCTCTCCTATCAGCTCCATTTCGCTATTGTAGACTCCCATCACCCTATGTTCCTTAAGGTCTAACCCCAGGTAGTTATATTCTGGTATTAGGTAACTCGTGCTCCCCTCCAAGACGGCCATGTACTCTATATAGTTGTAGGGAGCTCTTGACCGTACCGTGAATGGGAATGGTACTAATCTAAAGAGCCTGCTCCTGGTGGTTGGGGTATTCCAGCCGGCCGTCCTTATGAAGAGGTATCTCCTGTCTAAGGTCATCCTCGCTATCTCGTTACCGCATAGTTCGTAAATGATGAATTTCCCGTCTATAATAGACTGATCGTGTATGCTACCATTCCTTTTGTGGTAGGCTTCCTCGCACCCTAAAAAACTATCGACAACATCATACCAGTATCTCTTGCTCCTGCCCATAAATAACACCAAAAAAGGGAAAATGATGCTATGCTAGAAGGTGAAGAATATCAAACAAAGAGAGTTACAAAAAACGATAGCGAGAACAAGAAACGGCGGGTTATTATTCAGTAATGTAAGCTAGTGCTCTTGGATCCACCTTTCTGGCTAGTTCTAAAAGCACGCTCAGCGGTATGTGGTGCGGGAACACTTTGCTTAACGTTTTCGCTTTGTTGAAGAACTCGTCTATCTTGCTTTCTCTGGTGAATAGTATTTCCAGCGTCCTCATTTTGCCATCTATTTTTTGTATTATTATAACACGTCTTCCATCTACTATTATCCTTTCATCAACTTCAATACTTTTTGCTAACCTCACGAGAAACACCAAAAAAGCTAGACTAGTCAGCCGATCTCTTCCTCTTAAGGAGGTATTTCAGGTCATGGAAGGAAAGGGGCAGTAGCTTGTGTTCCCTCTGTAGTTTGCTGACCTCATAGATCAACCTATCGCTGGGGGCGGTATCCTTAACGACTTTTAATGCCTTGCGGTGTTCGTCTGGGTTTATGGGTGCTTTGTTGAAGGGGAAGCAAGCTAGGGTACAGTATCCGAACTTCTTGAAGAAACTACAGTGGTCACGGCAGTCGTCGTAGTAGTGCTTCATCTTCATTCCCTTCACCCCACCGTTATCCAGTACGGTTCCCCATCTACATCTACTGAGAACCTACTTAGCCCGCTCCTTATTATCTCTTCCGCTAACTCCCTTAAAGCCTTCTTGACCGCCTCGTTTTTGTTTCTAGCTTCAACTTCGTATCCGGCTTTGAAGACTACAAAATACATCTTCTTCTTGCTCATATTTCCACCAAAAAAGGAGGTCTAAGCCTTTACGGCATCGAGGAACTCCTTAACGATCGTTGCGAAACGTTCCATGTCGCTCATTTCCTCCTTGTTCTTGCCTTGGGCTAACCACAGCTGGCTTTGGGGGTCTAAGAGCACGAAACCGGTGGTAGAGGGCATGTCTATGCAATGTGATATGAGCATCAATACGTATCCTAGGGCCGTCAACTTGACCTCTATGGGGGCGAATAGCAGGCTGTTGGTCTTGGCTGTCTCTAGCAGTTCCTTGATGTTGTTGATTATTGCTAGTGTGTTGGTGGGCATGGGTAAGCAGTCATCATCTAGCGTGTATATTTTCTTGAGAAACCTAACATGTTTTAGGAGGGCTTCCTTAGGGTTTTCCAGCTTCTGCATGCTATCCACCAAAAAGATTATATATTTGTCGTCAAGTTAATATTCCCTAGGCGACCGGAGCGATCCGGCGTCCGCCTGCACCCTGAGGTGGATGAGCTGGGTGCGGGTGCCGCTTCCTCGCTAGGCGGTTCCTCCTCCCTGCCAGACCTGATGCGGGAACCCCTGCCTTGTTCGGGGGGAACCGAGGGGATGGAGTGGCAGGCAGGAGGAAACAGAGAAGACAAAGCACAAGAGCAATAGGACGAAACGGTTACAGAGAAAAAAGATAGCGAGAAAAAGCGAGCAGTATCTAGAACTCCAGTTTGATTCCTTCCTCGTGGATCTTCTTTATTACTTCCCTGACTTCCTTGGGGAGGCTTTTCCATATCTTTCTGTACACTCTGTCGTCCCAAGTGTCTTCTAGATCATACTCGTTCTTCCATATGATCTTTCCATTCTTGCTTATCTCGAAGATGCCCGCTCCATTATGGATTCCCCAGCACCTATGGATCTCTACTTCTAGCTTTTCCTCTATTATGTCGATTACCCTGTGGGCTATCTCACACATCAATAGATTGTCGCCGTCCTCGTTTCCCCATTTGCTGAAGAGGTTGGCGAGGCAGTAATCACCCACGTAGGTTCCATTAATGAAGACAGGAACGTTATCCACAATAGTTTCCGCATTCTTCTCAAGATTAATCTGACCCATAATATCACCAAAAAGGCAGTAAGGCGGAACAGTTACAGAGAAAAACACTATCTAGATGTATCTAGTCTCCTTTACCTTCTTTACCCACTCTCGCTCTTCAGGATTCCATACGAATTCAGTAATGACCTCTTTTCCTAGAGATCCCGTGTACGTGACTTCCCTTATTACAACAACGGCTTCTTTGTCAACCTTAATTGGCTTGATCTTATACACTACATGGCATACCTTGTTTTCGTCGTCATAATCCCACTCGATAACGTCTAAGAAAACATTACGGGCTTTCATTATTTCGCCGTAGTCAGTATTATCTGGCACGTACTCTATAGAGCACTCACGTAACTCTATCTGCAACTCCTCTTTGCTAACTTTTTTCATTATTCACCACCAAAAAAGAGGTAAGCATTTCTGAAATTTTTTACTCCACGAATAGCGCATAGAAAGTGAAGTCCTCCATGCTCTCGTCCACCTCGTCGAAATCCTCTGGATAGTATTTTAATGCTAACTTCCTGCCCTTTCTAGGATTTGTTTTTATCGTCCTGAAGTCCTCCCTTAGCTCTAGTAATGAACCCTTGCGGACTATGAAGCCTAGCTTTTTCAGTATGTTCTCGAACTCTTTCTCGTCTTCATTATTTACGTAAACCCATATCATACTATCACCAAAAATAGTGGGTATGGTTAGTGTTTTAATATTTTAGAGATCTTCAATAGTTCAGACCTAACTTTTTCGCATATTTTATCGTACCACACTTCGTAGGCTACCGCTTGGGCATACTCATCTATGGTCTTGGGAATGTTGGTTAAGGTCTCGGGGCAATATTTACTGCTGTAGGCATAGGCTACCAATAGGTTGTCAAAAGTCCATGTTAAAAGGACATCTATGCTTTCATAAATCAAGTGATCGTTCTCAGCTATTAGATCTTCTATATCCTTATCAGGTTCTATTTTCCTGATCAGCTCCTTTACTATCTCCCTAGCTACCTCTTCGGACTCCTTCTCGACATACTCGTAGATCAATCTTAGAGGAGGCAGGGCATATTTTTCGGTTGCATTCTCTCCATATTCTTTCTCGATATATTCCAGAAACCTAGACATATTCCTCTCACCAAAAATATTTTTAAGAAGCCAGTCCTATGCGCTTTACGTCGTCTTCGCTGACCCACACGTTGCCCTGGGCGTCACGGAAGCAAGGTATAGCTAAGTCGTCCTTTATCAGGTAGCCGAAGCCATGCCCGTCGAATGCATTTTCGAACAGGAGGACTATCTTGGCTACTTCTAATATTCTCCCGTCCACTTTCACCAGCTTCCTGCTCCTCTTCATAACCTCATCATAGAAGGATGCCAATCCCATGATCTTCACCAAAAAACGATCCTAGTCGACTACCTTCCATCCCTTGGAAGCGAGAACCTTCTTCGCATCCTCTCTCATTTCGGCTACCGAGGGGTCTTTCCTCATGAACTCCAGATTAACAGCGAAGGCTACCAGCTTATGCTCGGGCTGGTAATAACCTACTGGGCAACGGGGATTATAGCATCTCCACCACCATCCGTATTCATCGCCTACCTTAGGTCTATTGGGGTAGTTAAGTTTGGGATCAGGATGACCCCAGTATGATCCGCAATAAGGACAAGGCTCTTCAAGGACTACCCTTACTTTAACTTCGGGAAATATCCTGAATTTAACTTCCCTCCTCATAAGGGGCACCAAAAAAGGAACTTAAGCCTGAGCGTATAGGTAGCTTTCGTTGTCAATACCGAAGCACCATTTCTCAAGTTTGTCAAGTCTTGCAGTAGCCATTATTGGAGGTACATGTATGGTAAACCATATCCCGTTCTCCCTACCTATAATAGCCACGTCCCTTAGTCGTCTATATAGACATTTGCCTTTCAGTTCGCAGTACTGAATAGCTACTATCTTTCCTATCAGTACGTCTGGATCATGGAGAGACCTATGTATGGATGCTCTGAACATTAGATCCTCGTGTCTTCCCAAGACGTAAAAGGTGTTATTGACTATGTGGAAGCGCCAAGGATGAGGTATGGAAACTCCCTCCTCGGATACTATAACCTCTTCCCCCCAAGTTCTCTTGGCGATGCCGATCCTGAGACCCCATTTCGAGGGGTTGAAGGGAGGCATGGAGAATATCCTTTGCCAGAACCTATCGGAGAGTGGTTTGATAATTGCTCTGGATTTAAGTACCTCTCTCCTATAGCCATAGTACTTATCGTTAAGATCAAGCATAATATAGTGCTTAATAACGTCCTTATTACAATACTCCCTAATGTACAATCCCTTACTTGAGGCATATACGTTTCTTAACCATCCTAGGAACTCGTTTATCCTCATGCGAGTAGTGTACGTATTATACCCATCATAGGTAACGTATAGTTTGTTCTTTTCGGAATCGAGGATTAATGTATAGCTTCTCCAATGCTTGAAGAATGAATAGCTCTTCCACTTGATTACCTTATAAACGTACTTGCAAGAGGGATGATATCTGTAGACAGCGGTCACGGTAGGCTTCTCATAATACTCCCTATCCTTCCAGAACTCGGTGCAGGGATCGTTATGTGTAAAGCCTCTTTTCCATTCCAGCTCATTATTTGATAAGCCCGATAATAATTTTCCAATAAAAGTATCAGCAATCATGCCTAATTCACCAAAAAGAAAGGGGGAGAGCGGTGTTTCAATCCATAGCATTACCGTTTCTATTGCCTAGCCACTGCCTTACCCTGTCTATTAGCCATCTGCCCTTTGGTATTGTTAGTCTCCTGTGCTCTGGGTGTACTATTTCGGCTTCCTCGGTAACGACTATCACGTTTGCTAGGCGGTCATGCATTATCCTCCCTGATAGTGGTCTTATTACGTGTTTGTTTCCAGTCTCGCCGCTAAGCTCAACTTCGGTAACTTCTTTGAGAGCGGGAGTTGATATTTCTCCCTCATTAATTTCCCTTAAGATGATATCCCCCTGCCTTATGATTTTTCTCATGATTCCACCAAAAATAGCATGGCTCATATTTCAGGCAGGAATAATCCTTTTCTTACGTTCTTTCTCATTTCTTTCTTTTTCCATTCGGCAAATGACACGTAATTCCTACACGCTTTTTGATCGCAAACTACTCTCTCGCATTTTATGAGGCAAACTCCATCATCATCGCTTAATTTTTTGTAGATCTCTTCGTGTTTCTCAGTCCATTTATAGCGACCTTTAGTGTACTCTTCAGCTCGCTTGATAAGGTCTTGCTTATCCATACAAACAGGAATGTAGAAAATGCAGGCATCACACGTTTTCATAAGCTTAACACCAAAAATAAAAATGGATGTCTAGAGTACGGTGAAAGCCCTAACGCCTTTGATTCTACCTTGATCATCCCTTATCACGCTTTGAGGTGATGTATCGGGAGCGATCACGTCTTTTCTTCTGCCACGTAATGCTTGAAGGACTAGGATGCTTACTATGTAAACTGTGCCCTCCTTTGGTTCAGGTAGTCCCTCGACTTCGCCGTACTCTGTCCTAAATACTGGAACTCCGCCTATCTCTGCTACTTTTGTTCTCTTTACCGAGACTCTTGCTACTTGTCCTGATGGCGGTATTCTCTTTATTATGTTCTTCCCCTCATTATCAAAGATTACTATCTCATGAGGGGTAAGGTTTACAAACTTTACCATATTCACCACCAAAAAGGGGGAAATGGCTATTTTGATTCTATCACGAGCTTTGAGAAGCCTAACATGGATTTAACCATAGCGAGACCTAGACTCTCGAAGATCTTCAGTACGAACTCTTCGAGGGGTACCTTGCCCATCCCCGGAATATCCACGACAAAATCGCCTTTCACTTTTTCACCGTACTCTTCGGCTTCTACGATTTGAAATAGGTCGCTCTTCCACCTGACTAGGCACGTTAGTGTTCCATTATTGATGTTGATTTTGAAATACCTTGATTTGGGCATGGTAATGGTTATAACGTGACCGTTACTGTAGTGGATTTTTATTTCTTTGGGGAAGTCCTCGCTTAGCTCTATTTTCTCTTCTCTAGGGTATGTTCTTGATAAGGAGAAGTATAGAGAATGTAAATCGCCCCTACCGTCTATCATGTTTTCACCAAAAAGAGGCTAAAGTAAGGTTCTTAGTGCCTCCCCTAGGTCTATCTTCTTATCTTTCAATACCTCGAAGACCTTTCTCTCTACTCTATCGCTAGGCTTGTTCTTGTTTTCCGATAATGTGCTGATCACGGCGTTTATTACCTCGTTTCTAGTTTTCTTGGGTATTCTGGCTATCCTCTTCGCTTTTGATATTCTCTTATTGCCTATTTTGATAACCGTGTAATTGTCTAATTGTAATGTGATGTATAGGCTAGATAGTTCCTTTCCGAAGAGCATTTTTGAAATCAAAGAAACCATTAATGGATCTAGGATTTTGCGTTTAATAATTAATGTGTTCTCTTTTATGGTTAGTTCGAAGTTCTTATTCTTATATCTAACAAGAAGGAGGTCATAATTCTTAGCCATACCTTAGCACCAAAAAGGTAAATGAGAAGAGCTATTCCACATAACTAACTATGTTGAGTATGTCTACTATGTCGCTAGGTCTATTGAAAGGTAGATTGAGTTCGTTAACTATCATTTTGAATAGCCTTGATGGTTCGATTTCCTTACCCTTAAGCTTAGCATCTATGATGAGCCTTAGTATTTTGAGCTTTATGTATTCAAGAACTGCTCTGTCCCTTTCAATAGCATAACCATAGCCACGACCATTTTTGTCTTTCACTAGGATTACCACTCTGCCTTTATTGAAATATCTCAGTCCTATATAGGCATAGATCTTCTTTGCGTTAATAGATCTAAACCTCGAAAGTAGTATCTTCTCTGCCTTCTTCTTACTTTTCCCCCTTAGTGCAAAGAAGAAATCCAAGTCTGATAGTGAATAGTCTATGACGCAATTTTCAGTTGAAGAAACATACTTGAAGGAATTAACATCAACTTCTACTTTCATGATGAGCACCAAAAAGAGGAAAGAAATAGGGGAAGCTACTTTATTTCACCCACTATTGTCCAGAACTTCCTTACCGTCTCTAGTTCTTCTTTGCTATTGATTTCCGCAACGATTTCGTAACCCACCTCGTTTTCATACTCATCCCCTTCTTCGCATTTGGAGAAGATGGTGGAGTGTTCTGTCTCGGCAACTTCTTCCCACTCGCCGTTAACCGTGTTAAGGTAACTCTCTAATAGTTTATCGCACTTCTCCTTAAGTTCCTGCTTATCCCTAGCGTAGACTATGTAGTGTTCTGAGAAGAGCATATCGCCATTACTACAGTCCCACTCATAAACTCTAACTAAAAAGGCTTTCTTCATGTTTTCACCAAAAAACAAACTAAAGACATGAAGGTTATATCAGCATATGAGAAAAATAATTAATGTGAAGTTAGTCATTTCTCATGGACAGTCCAAGCTGGGGAACTAGGGATCCCATAATCTTGCTCAATTAATATCGAAGGATCATAGCTGAATGTTAGTTCTCTGTCCCTCACTTTTACAACTACTTTAGCTTCTCTAAAGACATCATCAGGTCTGATTATGAATTCGCTAAGTGCATTATATTCCATGTAGACATTCTCCACTTCAAGGAGGGCGATCTCTTTTCTCCATTGTTCTCCTTTCTCTGGGCTTAAGACTAAGTATATATTATCTATAATCCACTTCATGTTTTCACCAAAAAAGTTAAAGAAGAGGGAATAAATAAGGTTATTTGCGGGAACTAAAGTATACTGGTTCTGAGGTATCGCTGAAAACTATGACTCCTTTATCTTTTAGCGAAATCTTTGTAATCCCTATTAGTTCGCTGATCTCTTTTATATTGCTCCTATGTACCTTGAAGATTATGTTATTACCACGAACTATGTAATAGTTATTCTTCATTAATAACTTAGCCATAGAATTCACCAAAAGGATGGGGGATCATGGAGGGCAGGGTTCTTCACCAATCAGAGGGAACCGCTCTATCATCCCCCCAAAATAGGTATTATGCAAGAACACGAGAAAAATCAAACAAGGAAGGTTAGTATCTTATCAGCACCTTTGATCCGAAGTGCTTCTTTATTAACGCCCTCTCTGTTATCGTCGTAAAGCAAAGCACCCTTAGGCTTATTGGTTTGCTGGTTCTGGCTTTGCTTAGGAATTGTTTTATCTCTGTTAAATCCATTTCCAGATAGGCTAGGTTTCCCTTGAATTTTATCTTCTCTATTTGGTATTTTGCTTTAATTCTTGAGAGGCTTCTTTTTGAGTCTGAGACATTTACTGTTATATACGTTCTCAATATTCTTATGTTTTTCCACTTAGGTAGCCATTTAAGTAGTTTTTTAGCGCTTTTACGGTCATATGTCGTTAGTAACGTTAATTGGGAGAAGTTCTTAACTGTCATGGAGAAGCCCCAAATTGATTATCGATAATTCATATCACAATTATATATTATATTAGGTATATATGCAAAATGAAGAATTAAATCAATCAAAAAGGTAAACACCAAAGGTAAAAAATGTAGAGTTAAGGAAGGGGATATTTGGGTAGCAGTCGCTTTATGGTGGGTAATAGCCTTGGGGAAAGCCTTGATAAATCGCTTTTCTCTTTTAGCATTATTGTTCTGTTCCTCTTTATAATAAAGTAACGGTATTGAATATCGTAATCGCTAAGCCTTAATTCTACTACCCTAACGTCAAATCCGTGCGCCCTGATTTCCTTCACTAGCCGACTTTGGATTTCCGTGTGTGTTACATGGTCATCATGAACGAAGAGGATGCTTTGCTTGGGCTTTAGGGTTATGGTGTGTTGCTTATCATGATGTCTGTGAATTATGGTAACGTCTATTGAATAATGGTTGGGGTTTTTGATGACTATGGCTTTGTGGTCTTTGTCGAGCTTGAATTCTTCGGATACTAGGAAAGGCTTGGTAGAGCTGATATAATGGGCGAAGAACTTCTTACATCTTCCGTGAATTCTGTAAAATTTGAGGTTTTTGAAGGTAGAGTTAGATAATAATAAGGTCTGGTGCGAGAAGGAGAATAGAACCTTCATAAAAACCCCCGAGAAGCCCCAAACATATTAGATAGGATTATATGCAAAGGTATAAAGCTAATCGAACAATAAGGGGAAGCCCAAATAGGAAAAAAGAAGGGAAGTTTAGGAGTACGAAGCTATTGCTCTTAACAGAGGGTTCTTCTTGAATTCCTCTGCTACCATGAGGCAATGCTTACTGATTTCTTGAGCTTTAGCGTTATCTATGATATCTATGTTCATGGCTTTAATAATCGCTAAGTCCATTTCATCGTTAATCTTAACGTAAATGTCGGTGGTTTTGTTGATTCTGTTGATTCTGACTTTATGTTTTACTTTGGAAAACCTTAGAACTGTTAATATGGTTGAAAGTTCTCTAATGTTGTTTGTTGTTATGATTATTGTTCTTACGTTTACCTTTCTAGCTAACATAAAAAGCACCTAGAAAAAGACTCCAAAATATAAATTATTATAATA
>Ga0180301_10002672_pt1 | contig 14039 bp, 13 predicted proteins | sample GuaBasSediGuay16_FD_121797 | JGI IMG/M metagenome (GOLD analysis project Ga0180301, IMG submission 121797) | Subseafloor sediment microbial communities from Guaymas Basin, Gulf of California, Mexico - Guay16, Core 4569-2, 12-15 cm | ecosystem: Environmental > Aquatic > Marine > Hydrothermal...
GTCTAATTACAGTTCGCAATAGATATAAAACATTCAATGTTTTCAAAATCAAATTCCTTACTTCATTTCTGAAAACAATTGATCTACTTATTAAATTTCGAAGTAAATGGAATAGTCGAATATTTTGACTTGCTATTTGTCTTAGCCCATATCTAGACAATAAAAATTTTACTTGAAATTCTAGAGTTTGATACGTAAATTTAAACAACTTAATAACTGAATGTAGAATTCTATAAGCAAATTTCAAACTATTCGACAAAAAGTTTCTAATTAAATGTGTAAATGTAAAATGCTTAAGGACAAAAGATGCTGTTTTCTCAACATATTGATAAAGTTTGTTTTCTACTGCATTTGTAATCCAAATATAACCAAGAAAATCTTCTGGAGATGAAAGTATTCCTTGAGGAATAGATGAAAGAAAAACTTTAGGATAATTCCAATCTGCTTCAGTAACAAGATTAGCATTTGTCCAAATACATTGATCATCGAAATAGACATGAATCTCCCTAGTTCTCGTAGTTTTCACATGAGTTACTGAAAAGAAATTTGGTTTCCTTTTAGTTATTATACCAACTGTAGGTGAAATGCCAGTAGTTTGTAACGTCGTTCCATTTGGAGTAAATCGTCTATGTCCTAAGAAAATAACTTCATCTCCAGAAGTATCTCGGAGCAAATCTATTAAGTGAATCTTGCCATATGGTGCTCCAGAGACTATTGCATCATCAAACAAAGCTTTAAAATCTGGGCTGAATGTTCCTGTAAATGTGTCAAGCATCTCGGATGGAATAATAGAACTTCCATTAAAATATAAATCAACAATTGCTATTTCTGGAACAGTTGTTTCTTCATCTTTTCTTTTCCAGATTAAAATCACATTATCATCAGGTTCTTTCAAAGGCAATAATATAGGATACATAACATCAACAGTATTCTGATCAATTGTACAATTAATCCAAGAGATATTTGAAGGAAATGTGTTGCTACTAACAGAGACCACTAATCTAAATGTTCCACTATCCTTTTCGCAATACACTCTCCAAACGTATCCATATCTGTCAACACAAAGATTAAAAAATGAAAGACTATTACCAAATATTTCTTCTTCGCCCCAATGAATCGTGTCAGGAAAAATTGTGCCAGTTCTCATATAGGCTATTGAACTATCTGAATAATACGTCAATAATCTATCAATATTCAATGTATCTTTCCAGTAAGTCAAACACACTCCTTCAATTGTATTAGTGAATATGTGAAGTGTGCTACTTTCTCTCCATTCTTGTTCTCTATTTTCTAAACATGTCAAATAAATTGTTCCATTACTATTTAAGTAACGTAAAGAAACAATTCTCTCAGAAGAAGTTATTTGAATATCTTTCTTTTGAAAAGGATAAGTATCAAAATATGGAGAAAACGTACAGTTAGAAATTAGACTAGGTTCTGGAATTGTTTTTCTTGCTTTGATCCTTAATTGAATAGCATCAATTGAAGTTGGATAACCAGTTTCTTCAATTAATCTATACTGGGAAGAATTAATATTTTCAGGATTAGAAAGAAATAAACTAGTAATATCTAAAGTTTTCCAATTCCAAGAAGAACCAAACACAATTGTTCCCACGACGTTCCAATCAGAACCATTATATACTTCTACACGAATATGAGGAACAACAGCACTTGAAATACCATAGAACTCTAATAACACTTCTTCTAGAAATGAAAATCCTATAATTGTCGGAATTGTCTCAATAGTTAGAGTTGCATTGGCAATAGAATTGCAGAAACCAAATCCATCAATTCTTTCCAAAGAATAATCTGAACCTTGAGGATATTGCTCCCAACCAGTAATTCTATCATTAGATATTCCAAAAGGAATTACAACAGAAATCGTATCAATTTTGACAGAGGATTTCGATTTTAGAACGTTAAAAACTGGTCCTAATATGTGATTAAATAGATTAAACATGCGAATTACTTTACCTGCTACATCATTTACAATCTTTAAAGTTTTAGTGATGGGAGGTATCCAATCAACAACTACTTTAAATTGATCTGAGTACAACCGCACATAGGAAGTAAAACCTCCATATCCTACATTTCCATAAACTCCAAACTCCAGTGTCCCATCTACTAGAACCTCCGAAGGATCATATGTTCCAGAAAATTCATAGCTTTCATCATCACTAGAAGGAGGAGGAGAAACTTCATTCACCCAAGATCCATTTTTCTTTATTGCAATAGCAGAACCCTGATCATTATCATTAGACATATACCCATCCCAATATACTTCAATAGTGTTTATATTAGTAAAATTTGACAAATCAACTACAAATCTATGAGAGACGCAACCGTATCTAATAAATTTACTTGCATAAGCTTGACTTAATTTATAAATTTCATCATCTAATTGAATATATTGATATTCATTTTGATTAATTTCTGTTCCTATTTTAGGAGAATTTATTTTAGTATCGGAATCAGAACTTACAAAAACGTACAGTTTAATTGTCGTTCCATCGGGTGTTAATGTCGTTCTCATCTTATATTTTCACCCATTTACAGGGATATTTTGAATCATCTTTTATAGCCTCAAAACATTTCCCACATTCCCTAAAACCAATACATTTACCAATTCGAACATAACAACCTTCCAATGGAACAATAATAACTCTAGGACCTCTTTCTTTTGAAAAAATAAGGATAGGTTCGTGTAGTCGTTGATAGACACAACGTCTACATGGTCTTAAAATGCCATAAGCAAAAGATCCTGGTCCAAAATGTTTATTGAACAATTTTTTCAGGCGGGATAGCACCTGAAGTCCCAGCCTTGAAATAAACCACAAATTTCTTAGTTATAGTATGTTTAAATGGAGATGCTGTAGTTTCACATTGAAATGTTATTTCACAGAATCTATTGGCATATGCTGAAGCTTCTGGAGGAACTACCCTTTTAAGCCAAATTCCTACCCAATGCTCTGATTTCAGAGTTCCCCCTCCCCAATCAATTGTTCCTTCTCCCTCTTTAATCCACTCTAAACCCTCATTTTCATCTGGAGGAGTATCTTCATCAGTAGTTGTTCCCATAGTATTTGAATTTAAAGGAAATGTAGTTTTAGCAATATAAATAGTATCTGGAGCATCCGAAGAGTAATCAGAAATCCAAACTTTCGGATTTAAAGCATCGAAACTTCCTTGAGAGTTTACAGTATTAATGTATATAGCAATAGCTCGATATTCAGTATCACCATTTTGAGCTTCATCCCCAGTAACATCATCAAAGACATTATTAGAAACATTGTCTGGAATTGTGTATGGAGATTTAGTTCCACCTAGAGATAAATGATTATCAGATGGACCAGTAGCTTGTCCTGTATAGTAGAATTGTATATCTGCACTATCAAGAGGCATGTTTTATCACCATCTCTTTTACCGTTACTGTAGCTTATAATACTTTCTGTCTTTGAATTCCTGTTGTTTCCCTATATTCCATCTTTTAACTGGTCTATAATATCCTACTACTCTACTGTATACTTCACATTCAGAACCACATTCAGGACATTTGTAATGTACTCCAGTAAAGAATTTTCCTTCTTTCAAACAAACACTGTAAGTAGTGGTAATATCATAATATGGTATTCTAGTATGTGAAAGTCTTTCTATGAACTTAAGCAATGAATACGTCTCTGGTTGTTTTTCTCCTAAGAACACTCTGAATATTGTTCCTCCGCTAAATAATGGAAGTATCTTTTCTGAAATCTCTATTTGATCTATAATAGGAACATCATATTTTGGAGGAATAAGCAATGCTGAATAATAAGGAGCTTTCTTAGTACCCAAAGTTTTGATGTCAGGACATTCTTTTCTGTCTATATATGCAAGTCTATAAGAACTTCCTTCTCCAGGAATCATTTCTACATTTATTAACTGTTCCATTTCTTGTTGTTTCTCTTTAGCAAATTCTCTCATATACTTCAATACTTTCTCTACAAAATCTACATTTTCAATTATTGGAGAATCAAACATATTAAGACACATCTCATTAAGTCCTATAACTCCGATAGTCAAATAGTAATTTCTCATGTTCCATCCATTCATAGTTGAAAAAGGCATCAGTCTACTTTGATATTTTAGAATTCTAGACTTTCTAATCTGTAGTATTTCTAATGCTAATTCCATTCTTTCAGTTAAAGTATCAAAGAAATACTTCTCATCTTTCTTTCTACTTTCATATCCTAATCTAGGAAAGTTAATAGTAACTACTCCTAAAGATCCTGTTCCTTCAGCAGTATTCCATAATCCTCTAGGACCAGATAATTGAGACAAATCTAAAGTCAATCTGCAACACATGCTTCTTATACTGTCTTCTGGAATTCCACTTCCAATATAATTCATGAAGTAGAAACTTCCTCTAATTGCACAGTTATGAGCTATTCCTTTAGCAACTTCTGAATTCCAATCAAAACTCTTAGTCAAATTAACTGTCAACAATGGAAATGTGAATGGTCTATTTAATGGATCTCCTTCAGTCATTATCTCTATAAATGCTTTGTCTATCATGTGTATTTCTTTTAGATAATCAGCATATGTAGTTCCAGTATCTTTACCTGCTATTACTACTGGTTCATTCTCTAAGTATTTAGGAACTCCACAGTTAAGAGAAACATTGCTAAAAGGACTTTGACCTGCTTGTCTGCTAGTAAAATTAAGGTTATAGACTAGTTTCTGGATACACTGTTTAACTTCTTTGTAGGAAAGTCTGTCTATCTTTACATAAGGTGCTAAGAGAGTGTCTACATCATTAAATGCTTGTGCACCTGCAAATTCTAGTTGACTCATCAATATCCAATTAGCCATTATATCTACTGCACTACTAAGATGTTTAGGAGGCAAAGAAAATACTGTAGGAGTCTTCATTCCATCTAGCAATAACTTTCTAAGATTATGCCCTGTGCAATAGGGTATCAATCCACCTGATTCTAAATTGTGAATGTGAATAAGACCATGAGAATGAGCATATCTAGCTTTTCTACCAACTGCTCTTAAGAATTCTTTAGCTAGTTCCTTACTTGCTATGTAATATTGAAGTTTACTGAAACTCTCATTCCAATTTGCATTTTCTTTAAGTCTCCAATCCCTTTGAGAAAGAAAGTCTCGTATATAGTTATTCTTAGGCATAATAATCACCTTACTCTCTTATACTCTTGAGTAGATATAATTCTTCTGGAGATGTTATTCTTAACCATTTCCCTTGATAACGATATGCTTTAAGACCACATCTAGGAACTATCTCTTTGAGTATTTCTTCAATATGTCCATAATCAGGGAAATGCTTTAGTATGAAATCTCTAGTGAAGAAATAATGACCTGTCAATACATAGTCATTTAGAATAGGATTATGCTTTATTCTCATTATTCTTTCTTGTCTTAGAACTGTAATGTCCAAATCCAAATAAGGTTTGGTTACTACTGCTACATTTTCCATTTCTTTTAGGAATAAAGGATTAAGCAATACTATTGAATCAGCATACAAGAAATAGAAATACTTGCTATTTGAATTCTTAGCTATAGAACATAACGATCCTCCTGACTTTAAAGGATACATTTCTTTTTTGATAGAAATAGGATTATAAACTAACGATACATAAGCATCTTCTCTAGGAACTATGTAAATTGTTCTGTCAGTAAACTTTCTCATTCTTCTTACTTGAAACTCTACTAAATCATTCATCTTTTCTTCTGTAAATATGACTACTTCAAACACTTTATTACCTCCAAATTAGGCAATACAGACTGATCATACAAAGAATATATTGAAATTTCTTTATCATTGTTTAGTTTCTTGATCAGTTCTTTACAATTAGAAACCTTATATCTATCAAATAGACTTTCAGCATTTAATGATTTCCATCTCATGTGAGTTTTACATAGATTATCTATATTCCATGTTTCAATACAATTGCCATAATGAACTATAGGATATTTGATTTGTATATACTGTTTGCCTAAAGGAACATGATGAATAGGAAACTTCCATACTGTAAATCTAGGAATTCCCCTAGCTTGTGGATCATTGATTCTCCATTTAGCAGAATAAACTAGTTTGCCTTTCTTAATATGAACTCTTGGACAAACAATTATTGCTCTGGAATGTCTTTCCCATATTCGTTTCAATTCAAAATAGACATCTGGATGAATAACTTCATCTTCATCTAAATGAAATTGATATTCACAATCACTCAAATATGAAGCTTTGTATCTCAATCTAGAAATTACATCGTCTTTTTCTGTAATAACTACTATGTCATCAAAATACTTTAGAGATTCTAGAGTGTACTTAAAAATTGGATATTGAGGATCTTTACAGAGAACCACTCCTGCAATTCTCATTTGTATCGCCATAGATTTTCTTTGAACCATTCAATAGTTTCTTTCAATCCCTCTTCCAATGAATATTTAGGAGACCAATCTAATAGTTTTCTTGAATAGTCTGCATTAATACTAAAGGATACTGGTTTACCATCAATAAATTCTCCAGGTTCATATTCTCCTAGTTCAACTTCCATTTCAGAATCAGTAAGTTCCTTGATAAGATTAGCTATTTGAATGTTTGTTACTATTTGATCTTCTTTGTTACCTGCACTAATGAGAGTCTTTCCTATGCATTTCTCTTTCCTCTCTATTAACTTTTCATAGAAAGCAAGTACATCTTTTGAGTATGTCCATAATCTTTTAGATTCAGGACTTCTAAGATAGAACTTTCTATTCTTTAAAGCATATATTATGAGTCTTCCTATTAATTCATCACTTCTCATTTTTGGACCATATGCTGAACCTACTCTAACAACTATTACAGGAACTTTGAATGCTCTATAATAAGTCAGATACAGATTCTCTACTGCTCCTTTAGTCCATCCATAAATAGAAGAAGGACATACTGGAGTATTCTCTGAATATACTTCATTTATTTTTCCATACAAAGAATTGAAACTACTAGCATATACTAATATTGGTTTCTTCTTCATTCTTTTTGCTACTTCAAGAATTCTCAATGCAGGTTCTATGTTATTGTGAACAGTATAGAAAGGAGAAGTGTTTCCTAGTGGTCTATCTGCTACTCCTATTCCACAGTCAAAAAGAATATCTACATTTACTAGATCTCTTCTACACAAATCATTGCTACTTTTCCATTGATAGTCTATTTGATCCATACATTCTAATCTCCATGCCTCCTCTTTTCTTACAATGTCATTTCCTATTACTTTGTATCCTTTAGAAACCAAGAAATTAGCTAAGTTACTTCCTAATACTCCTGCTATTCCAGTAATGAAAACTTTCATCCTAACCACCTAGTATCCTTCTTTCTATAATATATTGGATCTAACTTAATTTCATCTGAATAAGGTTCAAACTCTTTATCTCCATATCTTTTTAGATACTGAGGATATAATCCATCACATATAAATCTATTAGAACAAGATAGACATTTCTTAGTCCAGATATTTCTTTCAATATCTCTCCTTCTATAATAATTCATGACTATCTCTAAATCATTAGTTCCAAAGACTTCATTTTTGAGTTTAGGAGCTAGTTCTTTCACCTTCTCTTTAGTGATTTTGTATTGTGAAAGACATTCCCACTCAAAAGGTTCATAGATATTCTGCAAGAAATTAGTAACATGATGTTCATATCCTTTCATAGTACACATAGGAATATATCTTACATTAACCCAGATGTCTTTATCAAGAATATCAATAGCTTCTTTGATTCCTTTAGCAACTAATGAATATCTCTCTTGAAATTCTACATTGATTTTATCAGACCACAATGTTCCAGGATGAGGATTAAACACTATGAAGTTGACTATAGGAGCTTCTAATGTCAAATAGAATTTAGCAGTTTCTTTCAAGTATGGTAAATTAACTTTGGTAACTACACAATTGATTCTATAAGGAATGTTATATTCTTTACATTCATTAAGAAACTTCTCTACTCTATTCCACACTTTAGCATCTACCATTTTTTCATGTACTTTAGGAGTTCCATGAATAGAAATTAAGAATTCATCAAGACCTATATCAGCTAAATCTTTTATCAATTGATGCTGAGTAGCATTGGTTATAACAGTTACAATCAGTCCTTTTTCTTTACAATAAGAGACTAATTCTTTCAAATGAGGATAAACAGTAGGTTCTCCTCCAGTAATATCCACTGCTTCAATATAGTAATTCTTCCATGTATCGACTATTGCTTTCATACTTTCTATTGTTGCATGTGTTTTAGTCTGTAAGAACCTATAATAACAGAAGGGACATTTCAAATTACAAACCATAGTAGGATAAATAACAGTTCTTCTACTCATTCCTCTCAATTTTTTCACAATATCTCCTCCAATAATCTATAAAGGTAGGATTATTTACAGCATATTCATATTTAAATCTACCAGTCAAAATCCATTTCTTGACAAGATAAGTTCTGTCTAGAATTTCATATTTTTCCTTGAGTTGAGGATTCTGAGAAATTGTGTAAGAAGCATAATGAATAGCTTTTGCTTTAGGAGCAACTACTACTTTATAGCCTTTTTCTTTTATTCTCCATGAATAGTCCGTATCAAAACTCCATTTAGAGAAATTTTCATCAAAATAACCTACTTCTTTCATTACTTTAGTCTTGAACAAAGCCAAAGCAGTACATGCAAATCCAATTTCTTCTACTTTGGTAGGTTCTTTAGAATATGGATTAGCTTCTCCATGCCAAATGAATATTATTCCTTCTGGAGTTCTAATATTAGCCTGAACTGCTCCTATTTTATCATCTGATTCAGCTACTTTGATCATTTCTTCTAACCAGTTCTTCTCTGGTAAAACATCATCATCCATAGTAACAAAATATTTGGTCTTGAGAAACTTCAACACTTTGTTAATATCTCTTGGATGAGTGAAATCTTTAGTTTCTAAAACTACTAGATCAAATGGAACTTTAGTGTTTGCTTTAGCAGTAGCTATTGACTGTAAAGTCATGGACTGAAGTATTTCTCTAGTGCACACTAAAACTGTTACATCAGTCATTTCTTTCCCTCTTAAGATATTCCTTCATTTCTTCAACTATGAATTTATGGGATTCACCAGGAATAGTTTTCAAGTCTTCTTCTACTTGTTCAAGAAACGGTTTCCATTTTTCATGTATCAAATCACTCCAATTGTATCTAAGAGCAAATTGTCTACTTAGTCTAGCATATTTCTCTCTTTCCTTATCTTTTAACACTGCTCTTTTCATCTTCTCATACAAATCGTAAGTATCTGGAATGTGAAATTCACTATTGATAGGACTTACTATAATGTTTATTCCTTGAGTCAAAGATTTAACCAACCATCCTCTTCCTTTAACTAATTCTGGAGGAGCAGAATAGTTGTGAACTATGTTAGGTACTTTACATGCCATGCTTTCAATTATTGGTATTCCAAAACCTTCTCTTTTAGAACATAAAACATGGACATTGAAAGTATTGTATAACTTTGCTAGCTCTTGGTCTGGTAATCCTACTGAAAAGAGATCATCAGGGAACAATACAACTTTATGTTCTAATCCATATTTTCTAATTATCTTCCTAATAGGATACCCTTGAGGATTATTTGCTGAAGTAAAGAAAACTAACATGCAGTCTTTTGCTATATCAGGATCTTGTTCCATCATATATTTGAAGGCTTTAATAGTTCCAGTAAAGTTCTTTCTGTCTTCTTTGTCATTGTTAGCAGCTACTGTACCAAATATGAACTTATCAACTGGAAAGTTAAAGTGTTTTCTACATTCTTCTTTGTTCATTGGTCTGAAAATGTTAATATCTACTCCATGAGGAATGAAAGCATCTACTTGTATTCCATGTCTTTCCAAGTCTTTTTGACTAAACTTGGATATGACTACTATTTTCCAGTATTCTTTAGTGAAAGCATATGTGTCTGGATCGTAGTTTTCAGAATCCATTGGAGAATAGAGAATAGCTCTGTCTTTGTGTAATTTAGGAAAGAGAGGAAATGCCCACCAATCAGTGTGTAATATTCTAATGTCTGCTTTGAACATATCAGCATACATTTTAGAAGAATGAACTCCAAATGGACCTACTTTAGATCCTACTAATAGAAGATTTTCCCTTAATCTGATCATTTGTCCAGGTTCTACTCCGTAGTAAGCAGAAATTACTACTCTATATCCAAGTTCTACAAAACCTTGAGTAAGATACTTTGTTACTTTGCCATATCCACTAGCACAGAATGGAGACACTGAATGCCATAAAATTGTCATCTTAGGTTTCATCATACTCTTCAACCCTTTCTATCTTTTTAGCATGTTCTAAAAGTATTTTACCATACAATATAAAGTTTCTGTATTCTAATAACGGATCACTCTTTTCTTGATATTCTATCTTTGGATCAGGTCTAATAGGAACAGCTATAGAATCCTCATCATTACAGATTACTACTATTATACCTGAAGGTCTTTGAGAAAATTTCTTTTCCCACTTTTGAAATCCTCCTGTTACAGACCATTTTACATCATAATACATTTCAGGAGTAAGCCAATGACTATGACTAGTTACTACTCTAATAACATTGTATCCTTTTGATCTATATTGGGAAACACTTCTAGTAACATCTCTTATACAAGCTAAAGATACAGGATAATAATCTGAACTACCAAAACCATGAGTTACAAACATATACAGTTCATTTTTGATTCCAATAGGTATTATTCCTCCTCTACTAAGATATTTTGCCTTGTCCTTGAACATTCTTTTAAGAAGCAACATTAGATTTGTTGCTATGTCTTCATGAGTTCCTTTTACAAAATAGCATGTGTCTATTTCAAGGATATTGTTGACCTCTTCTAGAAAGTCTTTCAGAATTATCTCTGCTGCAAATACCTGCCAATGTCCTCTCTGTATAATGTTCTGTAGTTCCTGTGATCTGAATATTTCTCTACCAGATACTATGTCTCCATTAAAGACTATGTTGAATTTCTTGATCTTGAACTCTTTCTTTAGATATTTCAAGAATACATACAGATTTCCAATAGTAGACTTCCAAGTATTATACAGAAAATTAGAATCTCCTATGTGAAGATCTGAAATTACTACTGTTACTGTGATATTTTTCTTCTTTGAAACCAAGAAATATTGAAGAACAGACTTAGATAATGGCAAAGGTTCTATCTCTTTTTCTAATTCTCTTACTTTCTCTTCCAATATGTCTATTGAGTCAAGTAAATTTTCACTAATTACTTCCTCTCTATTCTTCTGATGTTTCAAAGCTACTGCTTCACTAACACTCCTTCTAGGTATTCCATATTTTTCTAGCCAATGTCCTACCTGCCCTTGAGTAATTCTCTCTCCATACACTTCAGTTAGATAAGAAGCTATTTCCCTTCTAGACATTCCTTTATTCCAATACAAATCATACAATTCTTCTTTACTAACTTTCATCTAATTCACCCTTCATAGGAATTCCCATTTCCTTTCTAATATAGTTCTCTAACTTTTCATCATAGGTTATCAAACCTCTTCTAGCTAATCCTGCTAATACTCTAGCAAATAACAACTTAATGTTATAATCTGTTCTTACAAATCTAAACTTAACGTTAGTCTTGAAATACTTATTTACAAAAGGCATTATCTTAGAATTGATTTGTTCTTCCAGTCTTCTTTGATATGCAACTATTCTACCTTCAAAGTCTATTATCTTAGTTGTTAGATCTGACTGTCTTCCTCTGTATACAGGAGCTAATAGAAATTCATATGGAATTCCCATAGCTGCACATTGTTCATTTATCAAATGAGAAAGTAATGCTGAAGTCTCTTGAAATTCAGGTATAGGAGCAGATCTAAGCTCTATTTTCTTAGACATCACAAAGACATTTCTCTTGTTCATGTTTTGCAAATCATCTAACAGTTTCTTTTTTACTTCCTCAGGTAAAGTCCCTTCTACATAAGCTACTACTCCTCCTGCTCTATATGCTAATTCACCAGTCATTTTCTCTATGTTTCCTCTGATAATTACTGAAGTCAGTATAGGTTCTAAGAAAGATATTCCTGTATATGAATCTCCAAAAGAATACAGAGTAAAGTTTGGATAACGTTTTCTCAAGTCTTCTACTTTAGAAGTCTTGATTACTTCTCCAGATGCTTCTATTCTGTCTTTGTAAATAACATATTCTTTCTTTGTAGTTTCTATAACTATTGCTTTTGGATCTCCAAACTCATCTATTTCTACTTTGCTTTCTAAATCCCTTAGAAAATCACATTTTTTAGGATCTATGATTCTCAATTTAGGAGGTTTAGTTCTTGAAGGTATAACTTCTATCCATCCAGTACCATAGACAATTACATCTCTAACTAAGTCCTCCATAATATGTTGAAGATTAACTTCTTTAGCCCATTCCTTTACTTTCTCCACTTCCTCTTTCTTTCCTACAAATTCTATTCCATTGACTATTCTGTGAACCAAGTAATTTACTGCTGCAAATGCAATTGCATCTCTTCGATAGATTCTTTCATAACTGTCATATAGTGCTTTAGAAGGTTGAGGTTCTCTTTCACCTATTTTCAATTCAGAAGTCTGTAATGCAAACCAATAAACAGGTTTCTTAAATGGGTTTTTCATGTTTATCCCTCTATCTTTCTAAATCCTGAACCTGACCATCCTCCTCTAATAACATTCTCATTAGCTACTAATATTACATCTTCAAAGTGAGCTATATAGTCTCCGTAACTTACATTCACTGAAGCACTTCCATCTGTAACTTTAGTAGTATAATTACACCAGAAACTACATCCTTTTACTGTATCTCCTTCTTTTACTTCTGTAGGTCTAATTAAAGGATAGAAACCTTCTTTGATAATGTATTTGACTTTACATATCACTCCTACTCTAGAAGATCCTGCAAATAAATGTCCAATGAAAGGTTCATCAGATAATGAACCATCAGCTACTTCTAATTCATGAGGAACAGTAATAGAATATACTGCAAAATCTATGTGATTAGGTTCTATTACTTCATACTTGAATCTTCCTTTTCTATGAAACGTCTTAGCTATTTTGTTCAATAACCACACTACTCCTTTAGCTATTTTACAGTTACTTTCTCCTAATGGAGTAATCCTTTTATGGTAATAGTATAATCCCACTACATTTTCTGGATCTTGTCCTCCATGATATGCTCCTGGCTGTAGAATCCTTTTTTCTTTGATTTCTTCAGGATATAATGAAGGATCTGGAGTTAAAACATGAGCATTAGATCCAGCTAGAATGTCTTTCCCTAGAGAATACAACATTCCCAAAGATCCAGCAGTAATGTCCCAATGACCTATAGAAACTCCTAATTTTACTGGTCGAAATTTCTTTGTTTTAGACGTAAGTATAGGTGTTAAATTGTTAGGAGGAGCAGTAATAGTTCCTATTTCAACTACATCTGTGTGAATATCTCCTAAATGAGAAGGAATAATGTCTTCTTGTCTAAGACTAGTAATAGGAACTTTCTTGGAAACATAAATTCTAATGCAAGGTATATCAGTTACTTTTCCATTGACTATTTTGAATCTAATCTTGTTAGAATATCCAATAACATTTCTTTTCTCAAGTATCTTGTATTCCTTGATTAGCTTGTTTATATCCATATCTTAACCTCCTATGAATTTAAGAATCATTTGAACTAAGAAGGTAAACAAAGACAATAGACCTAAATAACCTAGAGTCTTTAGAATCTTTGACTGAGTCTCAAGAACACTTATTCTCTTTTGATGATCTTGATGCAATTGTTCTAATCCCATTATTTCTTCATGCAAATATCCTATTTCTTCATTTACATGTCTAGAAAGATCTCTAAACTGCTTCTGAAGATAGTCGTTCTGTTTGCACAAGGTATCAAGCTTTGTTTCTATTCTTGCAAGTCTTTCTTCAGTTGTCATTTCTTTCACCTATATAAACATATCAAGAGTACACTTTATTAGACTTTTTGCAGTCAATCTTCTAAGTAAATTTCTAAGAGGAGCTAGATTA
>Ga0180301_10002673_pt1 | contig 14038 bp, 12 predicted proteins | sample GuaBasSediGuay16_FD_121797 | JGI IMG/M metagenome (GOLD analysis project Ga0180301, IMG submission 121797) | Subseafloor sediment microbial communities from Guaymas Basin, Gulf of California, Mexico - Guay16, Core 4569-2, 12-15 cm | ecosystem: Environmental > Aquatic > Marine > Hydrothermal...
AGCTTAGCGAGTGCTTGAACTCTTATCGTATTAGCTTTGTTCCTTGAAAAACCATGACTTGTTACCTCTGGAAACCAAACTGTCTTAACATCTCTTATGATGCCAACTTTATCAGCTATGACCATGTTAATTCTATCGCTATTCAAATCAAAACCAGCTATTAAATCGCCTTTAGCTACTCCCTTACTAAAGTATTTAAGATAAAGTCCTAGCGGAACAGATAAGTGTAGATATACTTTTCCGTTTCTGAAAACTATCTTAGCAGTATAACTCAATTTCTTGGATAATGCCTTCTCTACAAGTGAATCTCATTAAAGAGAATAGAAAGCGCTAGGCCTCGTACTACTAAATTCAGCTCCAGCAGGATCTTGAGAATCTCATTAAAGAGAATAGAAAGGAATCTGGATTCACCTCAACAACCTCACGTATTATCCTCACACAGAATCTCATTAAAGAGAATAGAAAGTATCCTGAAGTGTACATAGTTCTCACCCACTTGTACTTTTGATTGAATCTCATTAAAGAGAATAGAAAGACATATATTGTAGAAGTATAAGGACATTTACGGCATTTTAACCGCCGTTAGGGAATCTATGAACCACCTAGTGCTCTTATTAATTGATTGATATCTATAGCTGGAGCTTTTTCGGGGTTTAACAGGTATTCCTTGAGGGTATTTGTTTCAAGTTCTTGATAACGGATATATCTTGCTTTGGATCTCTTTTCATCTAGATAAATCCTACCTAGGCCTATGCTCTTTCTCCCTCCTATCCAGAATCCTAGTTCTTTGATGAATTTAAGTATTCCTGCTAGTATTTTGGCTTCAATTGTCTCTGGATGTACGTTTATTATTGTTAATTTTATTGATAGTTCTTTTGGTTGTACTAGTTCTAACGTAAATAGTACGTTCTTTTCTACTGTATTAGTCTTCCTATTTATTCCTATATGCGTTCTTGTGATGCTCTCTCCATGCACTTTCACGTCTCTTATAAGTATTTTTGAAGAGATGCCAGGACCCCCTAATAGCCTGCAAATAGGGCATAGTGCGGATAATATCGGTTCTATTGCATATGGTAATAATCCTTTCTTTAACGATTGCTCTATTTCGATTATCTCATCCTCAGGAATGAATGAGTTCAATATTGATATACCTTTCTCATAACCTTTGAGTCTGTTTAGTATCTTTATCATAAGTTCTGCAAGTTCTTTTTGGTGATGCGCTCTATGGACTATGGGTTCTCCCTCGGGTTCTACGTGACTTTCCATGAGTATTCTTGAGAGACTAGTAGGTATATTCCCTATCGAGGATTTAGCTATGGTCTCCCCTATTCGCCTTAGGGCCCCTTTTATGCTCGAATATGGTATGTAGAAAGCTCCTTGTACCTTAAATGCTTCTATAAATGGTACACCTTTGGTTCCCGATGCTATATGCAAATACGTGTTTTCCTTTACGTCAAAGAATAGATCTAGGAGTATTAAGGAGTTTAAGTGCCTATTATCCCCAATATATTTCTCTAATTCCCTGATTGCCTCATCTACATAGATATCATGAGAACTCACGTTATCACCTCCAACTCAGGTATGAAATCCTCTAATAATGGGTAGAGTATGTTAAAGCCTAAGGTAGAGTTTTCATCAAGCCCTATGTATGGCATGTATGCTAGGATGTTGCCTAGCTCTTGGCATTCGAGGATCCTCGCAATTAATATAAAGCCTGGCGCCTGTGCTGTTATAGGCACTCTGGGCGCATTATATAAGTAAGACCAGCCTCTATAGGTTATTGTCTTCCTGCCTATAGCATATAATATCTTTAACTTTGTTGATCCTAGAGTTGGTACCTTTACTGAGATTTCGTCTCCTTTAATTAGGGGTCTCGGATAAGGAGATATGGTAAACGTGGGACCTATTACTTCAAAGGCTATTATATCTTCCTTAATTACTTCTGGCTTTACTTCATGGCTCTCAAGTTTCAGCCTGCATATACCATAGCCTCTTCCGGTGCCACGACCTATTCGGACTATCAGCTCTTTTCTGCTTTTAGACAAATCCTCAAGGAGTGCTGCCAAATCATCCTCTCCCTTGCTTAGGTATGATATGTAACCAGTAAATAACGTTCCAGGCGTTATATATTCGTAGGCATATAGTATACCGGGTCTAGAGCTTCCTCTTGCTCGCTCTATGGATGTCTCAACATAGAGGCCTACTTCAGGAGAGAGAGCCTTCCACATATTATTATCTCTGACTATAGTTGCACCCTCCATTCTCTTAATTTCTACTGGATGGTGTCTTAGATCCTTGATCATACCGGTACTTATCAAAAGATCTGATACGTTCTTGATTAGCTTAACGATTATCTTCTTAACGTTTTCTCCTTTCTTAATTAGGTCTAAGAGCTTTGAAACATTCAGACTGTATATTGCAACATCCTTTGACTTGAATCGATAAGCTAAGGAGTGAGCAAACATAACGTCTTCGTAGAGCTTACTCTCAGGAGTGTTACAAGGTAATGCAGGTGTGACTCTTATATTGTACGATATCTTCTCAATTTCATCCTGCTTTATAAGCCCGTTACTCATTAAGGAAGTTAAAAAGGCTCCTCTAACCATGGAACCATTTATGTAGTCTGCAACGCAGCTATATGATAGCCCTCTGTAACCACTTGGAGCTGTTATTACGAGGGGAGTTACATTTGTTATCACATACTTATATATGTTAATATTCATGAGGTCATCCTCCTAAAATTCCTTTCATTAAATATCTGAGAGATTACAGGATCTTGAATTAGGTCGTTAGGTTTTATGTTTATAATAGCAACATCTGCCGTTGTAGTTGCTCTACCAACGTACAAATAGTTTAGATATACTAGAGATACGAGGATAGCTCTACAATATTCAATAAGTAATGCACGTTCTTGCTCGTAGACTAGTATTTCACCGTAGAATATCTGTAGGGGAGCAACTTTATACTCATGGAATAAACCGCCTATACTTACACGATGGCTACTATCCAGAATTCGAACATGAGGTTCAACGTAATATGCGATGCTGTCTTTATCTAGTATATGCTTCGAGCTTATGTAATTCATAGGTTCGAGTTTTGAGAGCTCTTCAGCTACACTAACGTTAGGTATTGGGAGGGCTGGACCACATATTATCTTGGATGGTAAGACACTTGGCTTACTATAATCAGACCGCTCTATGCTAGGCATGAAGCCAAATAGATCCCTTGTAATAGTTCTTGATATTATTCCAGCCTTTATGAGTAAGGGCTCTAATCTCTCGAGAGTTCTTCTAATAAGCCCCTTTACATAGGTATGCGGAATGCACGGTACTATCTTATCTCCATACTTTTGCTCAACTGTTACTACATCGGCCTCTAGATAGCGTCGACCTGAACCCCATAATCCTCCTGATCTTAATCTAAATAAGTAACATATTCTGGCATAGGGAATGCTCATCTCCTACCACCCCTAATGATCTTGGCTAACAAGTATATGTCTACAAGCGGGATGGTATCACCCTTCGTTTTAGTAATTATCTCTTTTACTATTTCAGCGAAAGAGTGCACACCAATTTTGCTTATGGAGGTCTTCTCAGCAACACTCTTAGCTACGTAAGTTGCTATGACCTTTACTTTATCTTCGGTACTTATTGCATTAAATGTCGTACATACTGAGTAAAGCTCGTGTACTGCATTGATTACTTCCTTGGCATCATCAGGAGTCTTTACAATATCGAATAGGGCTTTTATATAATCATCTTCAGTTAACGCTTTATCTATGCCGAAGACTGTAGTTATCAGCTTAAGATCCTTTAATTTGACGTCTAAGTCGCGAGTACAGAATATTAAAGGTTGTACTGAAAGCTTTAACTTTTTATGATATGTATCAAACATCTCTCTTACCTCACCTCTGAAAAGTTGCCATTCGCTATGCATGAACGCAAGAAGCGCCACTATTTTATTCCTATTTCTAAATAGCTCATCATTTTCTCTAAGGGATGTCTTGCATATTTTAAGGAGTTCATTTGCAGAGTCTATGAGATTCCATATATCATGCTTAGGCTTGCCAACGGCTACGGCTATTGATAGCTGTGATGAGCCTCCTATGATGCTCCAGAACTCTTTAGCTAACGCTATTACGAATGGTATAGCAATATAAGAGGGTACTATGGCTAACATATCGTCACCTCCAGCGTATAATATTCCTGAGAACGTACGTGTTACTGCATCAGATCCTAAGATCTTCTGCATACTCATTAGCGCTGAGAGCACTCCGTACTTAAGACCAAAATCTATGAGAATACTTCTGAACATCGCCTCAGATATGTTTATCGAAGATGCCATGAAGCAACCCATCAGGTTACCATCTACCTTCACTACGGCTATCTCCCATGAATCCATTCTCCATTCTTGTGCACCGCTTAACCATGCCATGAGTCTTCTCATTACTTCCTCTCTACCTTCAACTTTGAGGGAATAGCCAAATTTCTCAAGGGTATCGAGCTTATAATGTATATACCATAAGCTACCATAGTCTAGCAACTTAAGGCAGGCCTTATCTAGATATGTATCACCATATCTGCGCTTAATATCTTGAGGTAAGACTTCAGCAGGTCTTAAATAGCATACGTCGCATAGCTTTTCGTAGCCAAATTGAGTATTATCTATTAGTTCCTCTTCTTTAGGATTAAATAATATCTTCTCCGTAGCTAGATTCGACGATAATTCTTCTGAAGTATATAGCCATATATTGTATAGTGGCGCTAAGGCGGATACTACACTAACTGAGACATCCTTTTCCTTATCTAATATGTTCTGTATATAGCTGTTTAAACGATCAGGTGATATCTCGCTATTTGAGGGGATTACAGCTAATACAAAGCCGCCTCCAGAGTATAGAATACACTCCAATGGAACACCATATAACTCAATTATAGCCCTAGGTAAGGCGTATAGCGTTACAAGGTTTATTACTAGACTTGATGCTATAACTCCTCTTAACGATTCTCTACGTAAGAAGCTCTGTATGTCCTTTATATCCGCTCCTAATACGGCTACGCCTTTTATCTCCTCTTTTCCGCCACTTAGGACCTTGCTTATATCGCTTAGCCAAGATAGCATGAGCTTATTAATTTGCTCTATTACATGATCGTCAATGTTAAGCCATGTTTCCCATACACCACGTCCACTTTTTAGGAATATCTTTTTAACTGTTGCTTCATCCTTATTGAGTATCCTAGAGAGTTGAGAGAGTATGTCTCTATCCTCAAGAATCCTTTTGACCCTATCTATTGCAGAAGAGAGAATATCTGCCTCTTGAATTAACTTGCCTATACTCTTTAATCTTATATATACCTTCTCATTACCTATTGTGAATGTTAAGCTATCCTTAAGGTTCTTTAAGTCTGGATCATGATGATTAATAATTAGTGCAATAAGAGCTTCAACTATGTTATCATTGAGTATATTCTCAAGGTGTAGGCCTTTCTTAATAAGATTTTCTACAATATTACGTTCAGTATGAGCGACGTAACGTTTTGATTCTAGCATTTGAGCCCAACTGAAAGGCTTTCCTATATCATGCAATAGCGCCGCTAGACGAGCGACTTCAAGTTCCAGTTCAGAGGCGGGATCCTTAGGTCTTCCAAACTTTTTAATGTAAAGAATGTATGTAAAGGCTGAAGTTAGAAGTACATGGGGAATTAGTTTTGCAACATTAAGACCTGGTCTCGTATCAGCAGGTAGCGTGAGAAGTCTTAATCTGCTTCTTAGGTCTTCTATATCCTTAGGAAGTGCTGTAATCACCTTTATGAAATCGTCTGTTAATAAGCTCATAGCATTACGAATGAAATCCTCGTACATATTCATGTCTGTGTACTTAGACCCTTCATCCCTTGTAATCTGCTTGAAATATCTCTCGGCCTCTCCTAATACATCATCGAAATACTTTTTCAACTCGGGCTCTTGCTCGATAATGGGACGTAATAGGATCCAAGAGTATAAGAAATCCTCTGGTATGCTTACTTCGTATGCTGGACCATTTTTAATATGTGGGGGTACTAATGGTATAATGAAGTACCTCCTTAGCGATATCGCTATCACATCATTTATCAGTCTTAGTTTTGTTATTTCACTCTTCAGAGCAGATTCCTTATTTATTCTATTTTTAACTATTTTCTCGAAATAGCAAGATGCACCTTCTATTGATTTACGAATGAGGTTCATGATCACTACGTGACATTTTCGTAGCTCATTAGGTTTGAATCGAGTAATAGCTGCTTCATCTCTAGCTAATATTGATAAAGAAGTAACCATCCTCATTTAACGTCACCCAATAACTCAATTAGTTTACATATGTGATTGGTATTATTAGTAAGGAGAGATCCCTTATTCATAAAGATGCATCGTGAGAGCAGCCTTTCTCTAACTGCTGAATTTTGCAGACGGTATGCATTATTCCCCTTAACGAAATATATGTTCTCATCTTGTGAAATTATTATAGCAAAAGATGATGAGGAAAGCCTTCGTTCTATTTCCTCTCTGCTTTTAGGCTTGATAAGGTCACATGCTAGATCCTTATAGTATATGAAGACTATACCTCCAACTGCTTTATTGAGGACATCATCAATTTGCTCATGCTCAAGCATCATGGAGCACAATTACATCACCCCATTGTCACTAAATTTTCCTATCCCTTACAATAGCTTCGGAAAAACCTATACTGTCAGCTATGTCTGGATATTTCCTGCAAGCTTCGCTGATTGCCTGTACAATTAAGTCCTTCGGACTCTTTATCCTTACGAAATTGGGACTTCGCTCATAAACCTCATGCTCAATACCCTTGGGTATACTTTGCTTACCATATTCATAGATCAGAACATCGATTACTTCAAACTTAATCTTACCAAAATCCTTATTGGAATATTTATGTTTACCTATCAAAAGCGGTACGAAGTCTCCATTACGATCCGCCCCTAACGCTATAAAGAGGAGACCTATCTCATCAAGCTTCAATGCATGAAAGACTATTTCGCCTTTAAATACAATATTGGATCTAACGACTTCTAACTTCTCGCCATATGGCAAGTCCTTTCTTTCTACGATATCACCCTCTGCATAGAAGTTCCCTATAAAGACCCTTGATATTAACCCAGGAGCACCGAATATATCACATACTTTACATACTAACTTGCTCCTAGTTGGGTTACAAGGATAGCCCCTATCCTCAAACAGAACATCACCCCATATCCTAGCGTGTCTCCAGCCATGAGAACCCTTAGGAGGTATTATTCCTAATGGACGAGAGGCCCTAGAGAAACAACTACTTACAGATCCCGACGTGCCTTTAAACAACAATTCCAATCGGGATCTCAAAAGCCCCTTAATGGTAGAGGCGGGCACTACCACCTTATCGCCATACTTAATAAACTTAAAGTACTCAAGAGATACTGCTCTCTCCATCTCCCTCCCTAAAGCGTACTCAAAGCCCCTAGTTCTTAAGAGCTTGCGAAAGCGCTTTACCATATCCATGTCTACGTCTACCCTAAACATACCGCTACCTATGTGGATATAGCTCAAGGTTCTGAGATTCATTATGAGCTTTCCAGTAAGACCACTGTAATTATCTCGCGAGGTATATTCACTCCTCCTAACCTCTACTCGTTTAATAGTCACGTTCATATCCACCTCCATCGTCTTTCTGAAATCTCCTTTAGTTTGTCTCTAACTTTATTCCATGCTTCAATGAAGTTCTTTAGTTGTTCAAAACCGTCTTCCTCTAGCTTCACAGGAGTATCGTATGGATCGAGTGGAGGTAGTTCACCCTTGCTTTCGACCTCCTTGGGAATTATTACCTCAAATTTAAGCTCCTTAAACATAACGGTACCAAACCCTCTGGACTTAAGGCCGCCAACTCTTATAATGCCATTGTGTATATCCATGATTATCTGTGATATTATGCCTATGCAGTAATTGGGCATATTGAACAGATCCACTTCAAAGCTAAAGTTAGCACCAGGCTCAATATACTCTACTGTGAAGAGAGCACCTCTAGTAGTAGCGCCAGTACGCCGATCTATAGCTATCATTGTTCTATAGCCGAGCTTGACATCCGAAAGCGGATAACTATCAAAAAACGTTACATGGCTTGCTAACCCTGGTGAGCCGAACATTAGACATAATAAGCAACACGGTATCTCACCGCGAACGAGCATACCTAGTTTATCATAAAAGCCTCCACCACTCCGTTCTATATTATCAAATTCATTACCTCTTAAGCATGATGCCCTTGGAACTCCATCACAAACTGTTACTATACCATACGTGCGAAGTAGCTTTACAGCTGACGCTCTAAATAGACCTTTCCAAGAAGAGCCCGGTATGAGAGGGACATAAGCATCTTTCTTAGGATCATATACCTTAACGACTACTAGGTCTGTAGGTTCGTGTAAAGTAATGGCCCTTCCAGCTCCCACTCTAAGTGGATCAATGTTCTCCACAATTCCCTTAATCCTAACAAGCCTAAGGGCATAAGAGTGCGCTATCCACTTAAATGCATCGACATCTAATTTACTATTCATGACTTACCACCCACTAATTGGGAAAGGATGATCTCTTTCTCAAGTTTTATATCGAAGTCTTTTATTATATACTTCTTAACGCGAGTTTTCTCGGAATCAAGTATTAAAAGACCATGCCCTACACTTTTCATGCCACCTAACATCAATCCGTGAGTACTAATGTATTTTAAAACATTCTTCATTAGCAAATCAACATCCCTGGTTCCATCTACTATGTCAATATTAAATAGGGTCATCTTGAAGTTCCACTTGCACTCAGGGACTATATACTCGTAGTCGAATAATGCTCCTGATCGTGATGCGTTCCTGAAGCGATCTATGGCTACTCTAGTTCTCGTTCCTACAATATTTCTTGGATCCCCAATTATATTTAGATCATAAGTTATTATATGAGAAGCAAGAGCTTGATTGCCAAAGACTCTACATACAACACAGGGTCTCTCCTCAAGGAGCTTCTCTAAATGTTTGGGATTATCTTTAGCATTCCTGAGAAGAGCTTCAATTTCCTTAACATAGTTAGAGGGACATTTGTACCTTCTGGCTATGCTATTCAATTCTCCTATAAGCTTATCAAGAGTGTCCTGAAGACCTTTAATACTAGCTTCAGATAGTTTAGATAAAAGTTCAGCCCTAAATGCACATACTTTAGCTTCAGAAAATATATCACAGACATAATGACCAGAGGATCTAGCTAATTGTTCAGCGAGACTTCGTAAAGCCCCTTTAAATGAGGAACCAGGTATGTAAGGTCTCCGTTTGTTATCTTTCATTACTGGATTATCGACTTCGCCTAGTTCGCCACGACCTTTACCTATATGTACCGGCGTTTTATTTATAGCAATACCAGTCACCTCAATAATAGTATGTATAACGTCGAAGTCCAGTCCATTATTATAAACATTCTCAATCACATATCTTATGCTATCATCTACACGCATGTTATATACCTCCTATAAGAGGAGGCCCTGAATGTATTGGTTATAAAATCCCTTAGGGGCAGGCTGATTAGATCTAATGCTTCTATACGAACTTACTAACTGTCTGATTTGGTAAGATTTCTCTCGTAACCCGCTTCCAGCTTCAAAGAGCCACTTATAGAGACCTAAAATGAGGCGAGCCTCATCTACATTGCTAACATTATTAAGGATTCTGTAGACTCTAGAGGCCGCTTCTCGTGGCCATTCTCCCCTAGCAGCTTGTCTTGCGAGAAAAGCGACAACTATGTCTAAATCCCTTGTTATTTCTAAGACTTCAATTAGCTTATTAACTTGTGCTCTATCTAACTTCCCAATTACCGAGAGAGCAGCCGCAAAGGCGATCTCGTCGAGTAAATTGGGCGATATCTTAGTAGGTACTTCCATAAATTATATACCCCTTAAAAATATCTGTTACATGCAAACTTTATAAAGCTTAACATAAAGACTCGTAATGAGGAGATACTATTATGCCTAGCCAGCTTAATGACGAAATAATGAAATATGAGCTTGCATATTTATATGAGTATACAATATTTAAAGGCCTTTATATAATGCATAATTTCCTCTCAGAAATCTTTCACATTAATAGTCAAGAGGATTTCTCTGATTTGAATAGGATCATTAAAGAAATATTCGAGAAAATCACTACTATACTTAAAGATAAAGTGAGCATAAAAGGGCTAAGAGAAGCATACATCTATCTAGTGATAGAGGATAATATCATAGATAACCTCGTTAAGAGTCTTAGAGGAGTTCAAGAAATAGAAAAAGGCCTGCTAATGCAAAGAGAAGGAGAGGAGATAATCGGCGATCTAGAAGAATTCATTAAGCAGATAATCTATGAAATTGGCACACTTTTAGGTGCAATAGTCTCTAAACTTTATGATACATTGAGTCTAGCTTTTAGCCCTATAAATTACATAATAGTAATGAACCCCCTAAATAAAAGTGATGTCCTAATCTATTCAAAATTATATGACTATATAGTGAAATCAAGGACCATAGATGACCTCTTCATAGAGAAGACGGATTATGAAATAAGCGATCAAGTAAGTAGTGAAAGAATAATGATAAGAATTTCTCATGACTATTCCTCAGTATGTGGTATCCCTAGTAATTTGCTTAACCTTATAGCGGAGATGGCTACAAGAGATAGTACAGGAAGGGAGATCATTAAGGTCAGAGTAGAAGATTTTGTAAGAAGCGTCATAAATTTAGATAGAGATGATGTAGACGGCATACTAAGAATTCTTAGTGAATTAAGGCAATTAATGGATGATGAAGAGAAACAGAATGAATTCCTCACAAGATTACAGCAAGGGGAAACATACACATTCCTTAAGGAGTGTACTCACATAGATAATGTAACTGAAAGAGCATTAGCTTCACTTTCAAGCCTTTTAGAATTATTATACAAGGTTCTAAGATATGGAGTTGATAATAAGAAACTTCGTCTTGACATATATTTTCCGAAATATATGTTGAATTTAGTTAACTCGCATATGCTAACTTCGTATCTCTATGTGAACTCATTTTTAAGCGGTTTTCTCCCCTTATCACACATTTATATAAAAATGATTAAAATAAGTATTGGCAATGAAGTACTAATCCGAGAATTAGAGGATATAGGAGAATTAGATTTGTTTATCCTTGGCATAATGCCCTCTGAGGCCCACCTTAGGTTCTATCAACCATACGCTCATATAGTCTCTTTTGAGCCATTTATCATGTTCGTCGAAACAACACAGTCATCACTCAGCAAGTACGTTAATGAGAAGAAACACAAAATAGCTAAACTAGGAGAGATCCTTGATAGAATAAACGAGGAAATATACGAGAGTGGGTATATGAGTTATCCGATTAAATTAATAATCGCCGGTATTAAAGATGCTACTATACCATCGGAGAGCCCATATATTAGTTACATTGATATAAGGGAGATGCTAGATTTGAGAGGTTTTAGACGAACTATATTTAAGGTTTTAACAGAGGAGAATAGATCCTTAAAACATATATGGCCACCTATCTTAACACAAGCGGAAAGCTGAGAAAGGACTTAAGCGTACGATTTAAGCCTACATTAGACACTCGTGCTTTAACTAGAATCCTGACTTTACCTTTGTTGCTTAAAATACTAAGGAAGTGTTTAGTTCTGAACATCTTAACAAGAGAGATGCGTAGTTGGGGATTGGCGCTTAGATAAATAAATACGACAATACGAGTTCCTTTTTTAATTTTGATTTTAATAGCGTAACTTTGTATCATGGTCATTATATACTGCAAATCAGAAGTATCGTTAAGGAATACTTCATAATATGTTGTGTTAACTATCGGATCAATTCCCAGATATTGGGACTTGGGCAATGCTACTCCTCTGTGCGCTACCTTATACACGCTTAACTTGTCTATATCTAACATATATACGTTATCTATGGATATATTATTAAGCATCATGTAACTTATCAGTTTCCACGCTTCCATCTTAGGAACTACATGTAAGATACCATCTATTACTGGACCTAAATAACAGAAATCATGAAACTTACTCATGCTAGTTTTATCTATCTCCCCCTTTATTTCTATTAATAGGATTTGTCTCTTCAGAGTAGGAAAGCGAGAGTACATATGAGGATCCTTGCGCATTGCTATACCATATGTAATATTTGTTTTTAAGAATCAATAATGCTTCTCTACAAAGAATCACTCTTATGTTAACTCCAATCATTCCCGTATGTGTTGCTCCTTCAATAATAAGCCTGCCTTCTTTAGCAGATCCTTTACTTTCTCTACTCCTAGTATGTCAAAAGCATATTCTATCCTTCCATCTTGATATATTCGAGTAAAATCCATTTGGAGACCTGCATGTGCTATCATAATTCTCTTATTAGGAAAAGGTTTGCGCTTAGTTCCTCCCTTAAGTTCGACGTATAGAACGCTACTTTTCGTCCATTTGTGATACTTGATACTGTCCTCTATCTCTGATACTTCCTGCATGATAAGATAATAATAGGACTCATTAACTACTTCGTATAGCTTTGATAGCTTCTTTAAGTCTATTACCCTTATATTTTCCAGGTTCTTTAGGTCTCTTCTGACTCTAAGATAAGATGCATAAACTAAGAGGAAGTTATAAACAGCTTCGGGTAATAGCCTTAAGAGCCTTGTGACTTGTTTTTGACTGTAGTCTATCTTAATGTTTTCCTTCCATATAGTAACGGCTTCATCGACAATCCTTTTAAGCGTATTCATGTCGTATTCATTGAGGGCTCTGCATAAAGCCAGAGGAAGAGGATAGTATAATGAAGAAAGAATAGTACATACCGCGTCGAAATATCTGTTGTTTATATTTCTCATTCTCTCTTGAAGATCTTTAGGAACCATGCACCTACTCTTAATAAGGTATCTAAGCACACGATGAGGTATATACGCAGTTCTAACTGTCTCTTTCATTGTTAAATTCACGTTAAGAGCAGGATGCTTAGCTCCTGGAGGAAATGGATCGCTATTGTAAACTTTAAGTGTAACGTAATCCTGATCACCGTATGTCACCATAAGAAGTCCCGCTAAAAGGTATGCTATCCTCAAACATACCGAAGGCATAAAGTTTATCCCATGTGAAAGATCAAGTATCACCTCAACATATTTCCTCTCTAGACATAACTTGCCTAATTCGTATAGGACTATAGCAGCGAAGTCATTTGCATCGCCCTTGAATCTCCACTCTCCCCCAGGGCTTCCAACACAAGGTCCGACTACGATCCTTAGATCCTTTATCCTAATACCTGCTTCCTTGGCAATATCATTAACTATGCTTTTTACAAAGCCCTTACATCGATTTACTAAATCGTCGTAACTCGTTATTCTATCATGAAAGAACTCATCATAATACTTGACATAGTAATCATAACAGGGACTCTTGATTTCCCTTCCGGTGTACTTATCCACAAGGCTATCTAGGACTATTATTACCACAGATACATCTTCATTGAGGAACTTCAAAATAGGCAGGAGGCTAGTACAACTCTCAATATTTTTACCGTTTATGAAGTATTTTGCAACTCTCCATTGAGCGGGACATCCCCAAGGTGCTATGAGCAGAGCTGGCATATCTCTCCATAATCGAAATATATTTTTAAATAAAGATAAATGTTAGGTGTGCTTAACTTAAGTCTTAATAGATGCCATACAGTTATAAGTAAGCCCATGACAGGTGCGAGACGCTTATATAGTAATAACCCACACATCGATTTGGTGAGACTATGTTTGTTGTGCATGTGGACTCTATGGGTAGGGTAACGATACCTAAGGATGTTATGGAGAGGAGTGGATTACTCTTGGATCTAGGATGTTGATCGAAGTTAAGGGTTATGGCGAGATCTTGATTAAGGCTCTCAGTAAAGACCCTTCAGAAGAGCTTGCAGAAATACTTGGAGACATTATGCTCACTCGTAAGGATAAGCTTAGGGTGGAGGGGATGTTACT
>Ga0180301_10002674_pt1 | contig 14036 bp, 13 predicted proteins | sample GuaBasSediGuay16_FD_121797 | JGI IMG/M metagenome (GOLD analysis project Ga0180301, IMG submission 121797) | Subseafloor sediment microbial communities from Guaymas Basin, Gulf of California, Mexico - Guay16, Core 4569-2, 12-15 cm | ecosystem: Environmental > Aquatic > Marine > Hydrothermal...
CAGTTTATAATCTGTCCAAAAATTCACATCAAGTTTTTTAAATCTGGATAATGAATGAAAAATTTCATCGAACTCGTAAAAAAACAAGTTGTATTTCAAGGATGGATAGTATGCGAAAATTCGGGGCATTTGCTATCTTGCTACTCCCTTCTTTAATATTTGCAGGTATTTCAGTTCTCAAGAATGGTGCGGGATTTGGTGTAATAGGGGGAGAATTGGTATATCGCTTTTAGGATCATTATGCATTCTTTAGTGGAATTGGTACGAACTTCGAATCTTTCTCAATATTAGGAGGATTTCGATATTACTTTGCGAATGAATTCGAGCAAAGTCCGTTCATCAGTTTAGAAGGAGGTATACTTCCAATAGCAGCGAAAAGCCTAGCAGAGGAAGATATCAGTTTCCCTGTGCCGCTATTTCTTGCGGACAGAAGATATGAGTATTATATTACACCAAGCTGGAAATTAAGCGTTAAAGCAGGTTTCATCGGAGGTATCGTTTTGGTAATCCCCATAATATCACCAACCTTGGGGATGAGCATTGGACACACTTTTGATGCATCGAAATATGGTCAAGGAAAATAAATATCATTTATGAGCTTGGGGGCGTGTTTCAAAAGTATGGCAAAATGAAAAAGGGTGAAAAAACATTGGCAATGAATTCTTGCTCAAATTCCTGCTCATGAAATATATCTCACCAGCAGAAAAGTATCATAAATCGTCAGTTCACTGAAAACAACGATTATTGAAAAATCGTGACTATTTCAGAATTTTCCCGAAGTTGATTTCATATCGCTTTGTGAAAAAGAAACTACCAGGTCATATCTCCATGGTAGGTGACTCCACCTATTAAAATTATACTCGAATAAGAAACCTTCTCACCAGTCCTTACTATTCCTTTTGATTGTTCATTAATGATTTTCTTAAAAGCCTCATGATGAGGCACATATTCTATCTCCACATTTTCGGGTAGATGCTCCAATAATTTCTGATGATATCGAGGTGAAACATCCTTTATTTCTGAAGCTAAAATTACTTTCTCTATTTCTAATTCCTCAATAATTGGATCAAGAACTTCAAAAATGCTAGGCTTTCCTATTGTTATGCTTAGATCCACACATTGTACATTCTCAGGTACGGGAAAACCAGAATCAACAATGGCCAATACATCTCCATGTCCTATCCTTGCGAGTAGTGAAGATAAATCTCTGTTCAATATACCTCGCTTTTTCATGATTTCCCCTCCTTAAATATTGATTAGGTTCTTTTGGATACCATCTAGCTCATTGAAGATCTCAAGAAGCGAATTATAGGTTTTTAAAAAGATATCGTACATTTTTTCGTACTCATAATGATATTTCTCTCGTGGGTAGACAGTGATAACATCTTTTACAAGGTTCTTCGCTTGATCTATGTCAACAGCTTTTATTCCTAGCAAACTTATGATGGCAGCTCCTATGGAAGTAGATTCTGTTGGGTATTCAGGAACAACTACAGTTTTATTGAATATATCCGCTATTATCTGTCTCCAATTTCTTCCATTTGCTCCCCCACCAATGAGCCTTATCTTTTCGAATTTAAAATGCCCTTCATTCTCAAATACCTCCAATATGATCTTTAAATTGAAAGTTACACCCTCCAAAACTGCCCTTAGCATATCCTCCCTTTTGTGAATCATGGTTAATCCTACGAAGGCCCCTTTTGCATAGGGATTCCAATGGGGACTTCGCTCACCTAAGAGATAAGGGAGAAATATCAAACCTCTTGCTGTGGGTTTCGTATTGTCTAGGAAATCATCTAAGATGGCATAGGTATCGAGATTTAAAAATCTAGAAAGCTTGTCTTCGCATTTATAGAGGTTATCTTTAATCCACTGATAAGATCCTCCGCCAGTTTGCATTGTGCCAGTTGGGCAGTATAGATCAGGAAGAGGATGTGAGAAATTAAAAGTTCGCATCTTTGGATCGAAAAATGGTTCAGAAGAGCAAGTGCTAATCCAACTGGAAGTTCCCAGATAAAGGTATGCTTCGTTAGTATCGAAAACACCAGCACCTATTGTAGCAGCTGCTCCATCACCTGCTCCTCGAATAACCAATGTTTTTTTCGACAAGCCAATATCCTCTGCGACGGATGGTGAGATGTTACCAACAACTTCGAGAGAAGAAGTTGGTTTGGGTAATTTGTCTTTATCTATGTCTAATACTTGAAGAATTTCATCAGACCATTCCTTGTTCTTTATATCAAAAATTAATGACATCGACGCATCTGAGTAATCTGTCCCAATTTCACCAGTTAATTTGAAAATGATATAGTCTTTTGCGAATAAAAACTTATACGTTTCCTTATAGATCTCCGGTTCATTATTTTTTACCCACGCGATTTTAGGGCCTGCATAGGTTGGCGTAACTCTTGTACCAGTTATGGAATATACTCTCTTACTACCTAGTTCTTCCTCTAACCTTTTAGCTTCTTCCACACTTCTTTGATCAGCCCATATTATAGATCTTCTTAGTATCTGACCATTCCTATCTACAGGCACAATTCCCATCATTTGACCACTGAAACTGATCGCTTTTATGTCTCCTCCCGAGACACTTGATTTTTCTAAAAGTCTCCTAGTTGTGATTTTTACTGAATTCCACCATTGTTCGGGATCCTGTTCAACCCATCCGGATGTTGGATAGAAAGTTTCGTAGGGATAAAAATCACTGGCAATTAATTTCCCATCAAAACTGAAAAGCGTTGCTTTATTACCAGTAGTTCCCAGATCATAAGCAATGACAAAGCTCATACTCATCCCTCCATGTATCTTAGCTTCTCCTAGATTTTGCATATTGATCTACAAAAACGGCCACAACTATTATTAGTCCTATTACCATTTGCATCACAAAAGGATCTACTCCTAACAGGTTTCCACCATTTCTCAAAGTCTGGATTAAAAACGCTCCCAGAGCTGTTCCAAAAGCGCTTCCTACTCCCCCACTTAAGCTCGCTCCTCCTATAACAACTGCTGCTATCGCATCGAGTTCATATCCTTGTCCGGCTGTTGGTACTCCAGCAGCTAATCGTGAAGCAAGCATTATTCCAGCAACTCCACTCAAGAACCCTGATGTCATATAGGCTCCATAATAGTTGAGTCTCAGATTAATTCCTGATAATCTCGCAGCTTCTGGGTTGCTTCCTAGAGCGTAGAGGTTCCTACCAAATTTTGTGTATTTCAGAACAAATTCCGCTATCAGGACGCTGATTACCCATACCAGAGCCAATCCCGGTATTCCCAGATATTTCTTATAAGAAAACTGAATGAAACTCTTTGGAATACCCGTTATCATCCTTCCAGAGGACAAATACATGGTGAGCCCTCTTGTGAAAGTCATAATACCCAATGTCGCTATAAATGGTGGGACTTTTCCATCATAAATCGCTATACCATTTCCTAGACCAATAAGAGTTGATACAAACAGTGCTATTATGAAAGCAAGAATCATGGGATATTGGTATGGCATCATGGATGAGGTGAGCAGAGCAAAGATCATCCCAGATACTCCAACAACAGCTCCTACTGATAGATCTATTCCTCCTGTGATGATGACAAACAGCATGGCTGCTGCAACTACACCATTTATGGACGTTTGTCTTAATAAATTCGTAAGATTAGAAATCGAGAGAAAGGTTCCTTTAGTAGCTATAGATAGAATCATCATGAGCACTAACAAAATTATCACTAAGTTCACTTCAGTGGATGTTCTTCTTCTACTTCTTTTATTTCTCATTTAACTAATGCCTCCTTCTCCTTGACATATTTCATTGCTAAGGTTAGTAACAATTCTTCTGAGAATTGCTCTCTTATCAACTCCCCTGCTATTTTTCCATTAGAAATGACGAGTATTCTATCGCATATCCCTATTAGCTCTGGGAGATAGGAGGAGATGAAGATTACCCCTTTTCCCTGCCTTACGATTTCTCCCATTAACTTGTAAATTTCGGCTTTTGCTCCAACATCTATTCCTATAGTTGGTTCATCGAGTATCAAGATATCTGCCATTCTACTCAACCATCTTGCTAGGATAACCTTTTGTTGGTTACCACCGCTTAATTGGAAAACTAACTGATCGATCGATGGTGTTTTTATGCCTAATTTCTCTACATAAGACCTCGCCAATTCTTTAGCCTTGTATATGTTTATCATGAACAAATACGAAAGCAGATCTTTATAATTGATTATGTTGATGTTGAACTCAACATTCTGAGGTAGGAAAAGCCCTAATCCTTTCCGATCTTCAGGAAGGTAACTGATACCATTTCGAATAGCATCTAAAGGGTTTTTTATGGATACTTCCTTCCCCTTAACGAAAATTTTCCCGGACTCTATTTTATCCAACCCGAAGATAGCTTTCGCTATTTCCGTTCTTCCACTTCCTACTAATCCATAGAACCCCAGAATCTCTCCTTCTCTGAGGGAGAAAGTAATATTCTTTACCTTTTTTGTCGTTAAGTTCTCAACCCGTAGGATTTCTTGACCTAATGAGACGATTTGCTTCGAGTACATATCTTCAATTTTCCTTCCAACCATCAGAGGTATTAAATTTTCTACAGATTTTATTTCTTCCGGTGAGAAATCCCCCACTACTTTACCATCTTTTAGGACTGTTATTGTATCACATATTTCAAAAACCTCTTCCAAATTGTGCGATATGTATATGATACCAACATCCTGCTGCTTTAATTTACGAATTATCTCAAATAAAAGTAATTTTTCATTCGTCGTTAGGACAGCTGTAGGTTCGTCAAAAATAACCAACCTTGGTTTTTGTAAGAGTATCTTTGCTATTGCTACCATTTCCCTTTGTGATAAACTGAGATATCTGATAGGAGTGTCTGGCTCTATATCTAAACCCATTTCTTTTAGAAGCTTCTTTGATCTCCTAAGCATATCCTTCCAGTTTATGATTCCATAATGCGATGGTTGAAAACCAAGAAATAAGTTTTCTGCCACAGATAAATCAGGCGCGACTAGTACATCCTGATACACTGCGAATATTCCCAATTGGCGTGAAAGGATAGGATTATTCTTATGAATTTCCTTTCCAAGGAAGAAAATCCTCCCAGAGTCTTTCTCATATGCTCCTGTTATTATCTTTATCAAAGTGGATTTACCAGCTCCGTTCTCTCCAACAAGACCTTTAACTTCTCCCTTCTTAACTGACAAGGAAACTTTATCAAGTGCTTGCACCCCTGGAAAACTTTTGCTGATATCTACTACCCTCAAAAGTTCGCTCATGTAACCCCTCCTAAGAATCTTCAAAATCACCATATAAACTACGATATTCTTCTAAAATGGAAATGGTAGAACTGCTTCCAAAAATACTCGCACCAAGTTTTAGGAATTTCTCCACCTGTTCGAGAGTTCTAACACCACCTGAAACCTTTATTTTCTTCATATCGCCAACGACATTGTGTATTAATTCTACAGCATGGTAAGTTGTGGGAGAGGAACCAAAGCCTGAACTGGTTTTTATGTAGTCGATTGGTGTGTGAAGGATCAATTCACAAACTTTTTTTATTTCATCATCACTAAGCTTACTTGTCTCCAATATAACTTTACAAGTTCTATTTTCTTTTTTAACAATCTCTGAGAGAGTATTCAGTTCTTTTTCTACAAAATCCCAATCTTTCGATTTTATTGCAGATATATTCAATTGTATATCAAAATCTGTTATCCGCTTGCTCAAGTGCAAATAATAATTTATCTCCTCAAGTTTTTTCTCTATCGGACTGAAACCTAGTGGAACATCTATTCCCACAACAATCCCAATTTCTACTCCGTTTTGCTCAATTCTAGCAATGGCGTAAGGAATAGCATACCATGGGACGACAATTGCTCTGACTTTATATTCCATGGATTTATCTATGAAATCTATGATATCGTTCCAAGTTGCTTCTGGTTTTAATAGTGTGTTATCGAAAAGACGATTTATGCCTGGGACTTGCATTGTTTCTTTCCCTCCTTAAAAGGCAGGGGAGCTCCCCTGCCTCTAAATGGCATTTATCACTCATATTTCTTCCTCTTGAACGGGTCAAGAACCCAATCTAGTTCATCCATGTTTTCTTTTGTTATGACATAAACTCCCGTATCAAAATACTGTGGTAGAGGTTCTCCATTGATAGCCATAAAAGCAAACATAACTCCTTTGTACCCCATACCGTGAGGATCCTGAACGATTAGTGCTTTCAGGACACCTTTTCTGAGCGCTTCTATTTCTTGAGGATCGGAATCGTAAGCAACCGCTACTATTTTATTCTGCAGTCCTCTTTCTTCGATAACTCTGGCAACCCCATCACCTGTATGGTTGTTATCCGCAAAAATTGCTATTAATTCGTCTCCATAAGCAGTTATCAAATCTTCTGCTGCTGCAGCCGCTTTAGCAATGTCATTATCAACATATCTTGTTGGTAGTATCTCTAAATCCGGTGCTAATTCTTTCAATCTTTCTGTGAATCCAGAATCTCTATCGATAAGAACTTGAACTCCAGCCATAGCACTTATGAGTCCTACTTTGCCCTTCAATGGTTTCCCCATTTTTTTCAGATTTTTCACAATTTGTTCTGCGGCAAGTGCCCCACCAACTTTATTATTTGTTGCTAAGAAAGAATGATATCTAGTATCATGTACAAAGTTATCAATGAGGATTATTTTGATCCCCATTTCATAGGCTTGATCTAGAAGAGGAGCTGTTGCGTATGAACTCGTTGATGCTATTACAATCGCATCTGGTTTTTTTCGAATAACATCCTCCAATATCGCCACTTGCTTATCGATATCTGCCTCTGAGGGAGGGCCGTAGACTGTTACTTTTACAAGTCCTTTTAAGTCATATTCAGCGTTTTTAGCACCAACAATTGTATACTGCCAGAAATCTGAATCAGTCGCTTTAACAATGAATGCTATTTCATAAGCTGCTAATACTAGGGTACTGAATAGAAATACACTAATAAGTGAAACAAACAGCTTTTTCATAGAACCCCTCCTTTATAATAAAATCATGCTGTTATAATGTTATAATATTCTCACTTTAAGAACAATCTGGGTGTGAAGTTGTTAATTTTGAATATGTGTGATTACATGCAATTATCTTGTAATAATTTGTGATTTCTCATATTTTCAACGCGTTATATCCCGTATCAATGAAAGAGCTTTATGATGATTTCGAGCTGTATACACCCTAAACTGCCATCGTAGATAAATATCCCTATGGAAAAGAACAGATAACCATAAAGATGGAATTTCAGCATGAAATCTCTCGTGTTTGGATGCTTTACTTTGTAAAACCTGTACGATATGAAATTTGCAAGTGAACCTATCAAGTTCCCATATCCTCCAACACTCACACCCCAAAGAAGTGCTCTCCAGTTTGACGTGAAATCGGCAAAAAGTAGAGCACTTGGAACATTGCTTCCAAAAGGTTGAACTTCAGGATCCTCATCAAGTTGTCCAGAGAACGCAAGGAAAGTGATTAGAAGGAAGTAATCTATTTTAAGGCTTCTTCTATCGAACATAACAGCGTATATTATCGGAAGCACACCTAATTCCAATGGAAGAATTTCCAGAACGGAGAGAACGAATATAAGTATACATATGCTTTTCTCTCGTGCTTTGTAAACACTTCGATGTTATCTTTTATCTCATTTTTTCTCAATTTCAAACTGGCAAGCATTATCAATACCAAAGAGATGAAACTGAAGGGGGCTATGGTTTTGATGAATTCTAGAGGATGAACGTTGTAGTAGTAATATATGAATATGTTCTGAGGGTTTCCAAAAGGCATTAATGAAGAAACACCGTTCGCTACAAGGGTTTCAAGAATAACCAAGGTGGTTTTTCCCTCTATATCGAGTGAGATGGTTAAAGGGATCATCACAAAAAGCGCCACATCGTTCGTTACGAACATTGAAAGAACCGCTGTAAAGAGAATCAGTTTCTGTGGTAGGAACTTTCTTTGAGAAAGCTTTAAAGAAATGTTGTGTATGAGGTGGCTTTTTTCCAAACCTTTGATTATTACGAGAAAGATGAACAGGGTATAGATGACTTTGAAATCGTTCAAACTGTACTTTGGGAAGCGCTTTAGGTAGATGCTGGTCGATAACAATCCAAAGGTGGCTACAAGGAAGAACCACTCTTTCGAAATCCATTTGGTGATCTTCTTCCTGTCCAAAAGATCTTTTTTTAGCTGCTCGATAGAGTGTCTTGGCTTTATAGCATCACCTCTCCTTTGATGTCTTCATCTATCTTCCATACCATTTCATTTCTTGATCGCTTGCGTAGTCCGGTATTACATGTACCCCATCTACATAGATCTTTAAATGTGTGACAATCTTTTCATTGTATGCTATGGGAACCAACCAGCAACTTTCTGGCTCCTTAAACTCAGCTCCATGAAGAACCACGAGCTTGGATACAAAATCACTGAGTTTTTCATACAACACATCATTTGCTACTCTCATGTCGTAGGCTCTCACGTGTGCCCCTTCCGAGAGGATATCTCCATTGAACGGGTTGAATCTAACCGCAGCTACGACCATGTTTTGATAAACCAGTCCTGCCTTTACCTCGATCTCACCCGTAGGAGTTCGTACAATCCACATTTTACCCATTGTCAGGTGCTTTCCAACCTCTACAGCACTCGATACAGCTTGTTGAGCGGTATTCAAGTAATTCGCTGGGTGGAGGTGGAATAGATGGAGGGTTGACCTGTGCGAAAATCAAGCTTTCTACAGTGCAAATAATTAAAAAGAAAAATTTATTGAGTAAAAACATGTTTTCACCTCCTTAATTCACATTCTAAATATGGTTGAATATCGTAAAAGCATGAATTTTCCTCTAAATGGAGATTGATACATATGGTGTCTCACTTTTGCAAGGTTAAGAAAAATTGAATATAACTATGTATGAGAGTAATATTCGGGAATAATTAACGATTTTTCCAGAAAATCAGACTTGATTATTTCTTTGCTGTGTTATAAAAATTAATTGAATTAGTTGTATGATGCATGCAACTAACTAGGAGGGAAAAAATGACTCCAACTCAACACAGGATATTCAGATATATATGGACAAAAAAGCAGACAACGATTAAAGATATCAGTCAAAACCTTCAAATCGATTCCTCAACAGTTTCGAGAAATCTGAAATCATTGATCGATAAAGGATTTGTAATAACCTCTGGAGAATTGAATCCTGGTTCGTCGGGCGGTAGGAAAACAAAGCTCTTCAGTTTAAACCATCTAAAATACTTGATACTTGGTCTAGGAATCGAGCAAAGTGAGTTATCAATGGTTTTGCTTGATTTGTATGGTAATGTTGTTGAGAAAAGCTACGATCTTGTGGACATGAAGAAGGAGGAAATAGTGAATGCGATCTGCGAAAAAGTGAGAAAGTATGAAAACCTGTTCAGGAAAATTCTAGGAATATCTATCGCGATGCCTGGAATTATCGATACACAAAGAGGGGAGATAATATACTGTGCTGCTTTGGGATTAGAAAGATTTCCCCTTCTCATGAAACTGAGAGAAAAGTTCAACTTCAGCTACCAGATAATGAACGATGCAAATGCTGCTTCTGCCGCTTTTTCAAATCGCTGGAGAAACCTTGTGTATTTTCTGATATCCATTCCTTTCGATCTCAGACGTCCCGTAGGTATTGGAGCTGGTATATGGTTAAACGGTAAGAATTTCCTAGGATCGAACATGTCAGCAGGTGAATTCGAGCTAGGAGCTCTTCCGCCACTCTTTGGTGATAAAAAAGTGAAGTTGACCCTTAAGGGTCTCAAGAAAAGGAAGCAACTGAAATTGAACGAAATTTCTTCATTCCTGGATTCACTGGTCTCGTACCTGACGACTTCCATATACCTTCTCGATCCCGAGGGAGTGGTGATCGGAGGAGATATAAATTTGCTTCCTAAGTCCATTCATGAGATTCTGATTGAAAGGATAAAGGAGAGGATAGATAAAAGACCCATATCTAAGACGGAAATCATCATAGATGATTCAGGTATTGAAAGCATAGCTATTGGCTCCGCTAAAGCGTTTTTAAACAAATTCATGAACGAATATGACTTCGCCATAAAGCTTCTGAAGGGAAGGTGAACGAGTTGATCGAAAATCTCGGAAAAGTTTTCTTCTGCGGTTTCAACAAGTTCGATGATGAAACAAGATACCTTATTGAAAAGTACAAACCTGGTGGTATCCTCATCTATCCAGGTATCCTCTCAGACGAGGTTTCACTGGTAGAATTCTTCTACTTTCTCTCTCAAAAAGGAGATTTTTTGATCTCCTCCGATCACGAAGGAGGTCAACTTGAGACGATCCCTTACGTTCCTTCATCGGTTGGCAACATGGCACTTGGTTTTTCCGATCCATCCTTCACAAGAAGATACACTGAGATGTCCGGTAATATTATGAGATCTATCGGATTCAATATGGTTTTTGCCCCTGTCCTTGATCTGTATTTTGAAGGAAACAGTCCAGCGATTGGCCTCAGAACTTTTGGAAAAGATCCAGAAAGAGTTGCAAAACACGGTGTTGCAGCATGTCAGGGATACGCCTCGGCTGGTATCCTTCCATGTGTAAAACACTTTCCAGGGCATGGTCGATCGAGGGAAGATTCCCATTATGGAAAAACTCTAGTCAAGGTTCCATACGAGGAATTGTGGAATGTTGATCTTCTTCCATTCAGAGTCGCTGTTGGGCATGGTGTAGAAGCTATCATGACAGCTCATGTGACAAACCCTCATATCGATGGTCTACCAGCAACTCTTTCAAAAAGATTCCTCACGGATATTTTGAGAGATAAGATGAGTTTCAAGGGATTGATTCTAAGCGATGCTGTCGAAATGAAGGCATTGTCTGGAAACTTTTCCGTTGAAGAGATCATAGTGATGTTCTTCAACGCTGGTGGCAACATGCTGCTTTTGAGTGATGAAAACAATCTACCCATTTACTATGAAACTCTGAAAAGGCTTTTAAAGGATGGGAAGATATCCTCAGATGTTGTTGAAACTTCCATAAAGAAAGTGGAAGGGCTGGTAGAAAAGTACAAAAATCCAGACAACATAGGGTTCATGGCGGAAGTTGCAAGGAACGCCTTAAAAATTGGTGTCAGTGAAAAACCAGAAAAAGGGATACATTTGATACTTCCAAAAGCTAGAAATCTTAGCCCAGCTGATAGCACATCAAAGTATTACAAAAGGATTGAAGAAATTTTCGGAAAATTCTTCGATGTCAAAGAAGTGACTTATTACGAGTTGGAAGAAGGTCCTGTCATCGAAAGCTCAGCATACCAGGTTTTGGATGTCGTTGTAGACGCTTTCAGATTCGAAAGATCCTTAGAAGCTCACAGAAGGCTAAAAAACAAAGCTAGAAAGGTTCTCTATGTGATCGTAAGGGATCCGTATGATGGAACGTTTTTTGGAGATTCAAATTATGTCTTAACCCATTCTCTGAATCCCATCTCTTTGTATGAAGCTTTAAAAGAACTCTCTTGAGGAGGTGTTTTTATGAGGAAGTTGGTGGTTATTCTAGCTGCTCTTATGCTGATAGCAAGTTTTGTCGCAGCAAAAATCACCATAACGTTCTGGACTATGTCCCTCAAACCGACTTTCACAGATTTCATCCAGGGTATAATCGACAAGTACGAGAAATTGCACCCAGATGTTGAAATCAAATGGGAAGATGTCCCATGGGATGTCTTGCAACAAAAGCTCATCGCTGCTTATTCTGCAGGAAATCCACCAGATGTGGTTAATTTGAACATGAGCTGGACCATCGATTTTGCTGAACAAGGAATACTGCTTCCGGTTGATGATCTCCTGAGTGAGGACGTTCTCGATCTTTACTTCGATCAGATGCTGAAAGGCCTTTCTTGGAAAGGGAAGATCTACGGGCTTCCATGGTACACAGCTGTAGACGTCATTTTCTATAATAAGGAAATCTTCAAAAAAGCGGGATTAGATCCCAAATATCCTCCAAAGAGTTGGGATGAGATACTGCTTTACTCTGTGATAATCAAGGAGAAAACAGGAAAGTATGGTTGTATGCCCACCGTTATATACGATCCCAGTGCGATGTTCGCATGGGACGGGTTAAACCTCTACACTCTCGATGAGAACAACAGAATCAAGGAGGTTCTTTTCGACAAACCAGAATATGCTCATACGCTGAACAAATGGGCAACTCTGTACAAATTGGGATATCTCCCGAAAGAGATCGTTCAGGAAGGCGAGTGGGCTAAATCGACGGAGCTATATCAGTCAGAAGAGCTCGCGATGCTCATAACCGGTATTCAATTTGCTGATAGGGTTAAATGGAACGCTCCTGAAGTCTATGAAAAATCTGAAGTTGCTCCCGTTCCACCACCAAAGCCTGGTGTTAGACAGGGAGGGTGGTATTCAACGCTGAACATTGTCAAAGGCTCCAAACACCCAAAGATCGCCGCTGATTTTGCAGCGTTCGTTTCCAACTTAGAAAATCAGATTGCCTTCTGTAAGCTCGTCACGATATTCCCAACCCTCAAAGAAGCTCTAAATGATCCATGGTTCTCTCACGATGATGGAACACTCACCGCAAAAGCGAGGATAATGGGTGCAAAGTATCTGAAAAACATAACTTACTACTCCGAAGAGATACCGAACAGAAAAGAGCTCTTTGACAAACTCAAGAGCGCTATAATCTCAGTCTTCCTTGGACAGAAAGATCCAGAAACAGCTCTGAAAGAAACAGCAAAGTATTGGAGAGAGATGATAAAGAGGTGAAAAGTAGGGAGGGGTATGTCCCCCTCCCTTCAACGGAGTGAATCAAATAGTAAGAGCGCGCTGTTTGTTTCTCTATAGTATAACATCTCATTGATTAGGAGGGGAGCAAGTGAAAAGGAAAGGCTATCATAGAAGTCTAAGGATGAGGCAACACATTCTCGCCTATTCTTTTTTGTTGATTCCTCTTGCCCTTATGGTCCTTTTCATATACTATCCCATGATATTCGGTGTTAGACTTTCTTTCTACGATTACAATATGCTTGGAAGATCCGTGTTTGTGGGATTTGGGAACTTCAGGGAATTGTTCAGTGACCCTTACTTTTGGAACGCTCTGAAGAACAGCCTTCTTTACCTTCTGGTAGTTCCGCCTCTTCAAATGATCTCGATCCTTCTTGCGGTTTTGGTCAATCAAGCTATAAAGGGGAGAAATGTTTTCAGAATACTTCTCTTCATACCCGTCGTTACACCCATAACGGCGGTGGCGATAACTTGGCAATGGTTGTTCAAAGAGAGGGGATTTGTTAATTTTCTCCTTCAATCTTTACACATCATCTCAGAGCCTATTCCGTTTTTAGTTGATCCAAAAATAGCTCTTTTTGCAATAATGTTCGTTACGATGTGGAAAGGACTCGGCTATTACATGGTCATATACCTTGCAGGACTTCAAGGTATACCCCAGGAATTTATGGAAGCTGCTCGCATAGATGGAGCGAGTGAATCTCAAGTATTCTTTAGGATCACCATACCCCTTTTGAAACCTTACATAATGTTCTGCTCTATCATGTCCTCCATTGCAGCGCTGAATGTCTTTGGTGAGATATTCGCCATGACGAAAGGTGGGCCAAATCACGCAACGGAAACGATGGCCCTGTTCATATACAACAAGGCTTTTGAATACTTCAGATTCGGTTACTCCAGTGCAGCTGCAGTCATTTTCAGCTTCATAATGATAGCTTTCACGATCTTTAACTTATTCATCTTTAAAGAAGGAGGTATAAGAAGCTATTATGGCTAAAAGAGCGAAAATAATGAGAAGAATCGTAATATACGTGTTTTTAGTAACACTTTCGATTTTCACAGTCTGGCCATTTTATTGGATAGCCAAAACTTCTCTTGAGGTTGGAAAGAACGTTTACAAGTATCCACCAGATCTCATACCGCATCCTGTGAGTATCGAAAATTACACGGGAGCGTGGAGAACACTGAACCTTGGAAGGTACTATTTAAATTC
>Ga0180301_10002676_pt1 | contig 14032 bp, 17 predicted proteins | sample GuaBasSediGuay16_FD_121797 | JGI IMG/M metagenome (GOLD analysis project Ga0180301, IMG submission 121797) | Subseafloor sediment microbial communities from Guaymas Basin, Gulf of California, Mexico - Guay16, Core 4569-2, 12-15 cm | ecosystem: Environmental > Aquatic > Marine > Hydrothermal...
CCGGCAGATCCTCCACTGGACCCCGGATATCGGGAGAAGGAAAACGGTTTCGGCTGCAGAAAAACTTGGAGCCTTCAATCCTTCCTGCCGCATCGAAGCCTTTGACACCGTGGTGCAGGAGGAGAACGCGGCCGTGTTGGTGGGAGATGCGGCGGTCATTGTGGACGGATCGGACAACGTGAAAACGAGAAAGGTCCTCAACCGCGTTTCCGTTGAAAAGAAGATTCCATTTGTCTAGGGGGGGGTGGAGGGTTTCAACGGGATGGTGAGTACTTTAGTCCCGGGCAGGTCGGCCTGTTTTGAATGCCTCTTCGGGAGATTTGAAGATCGCTCTCAGCCGCCTGCCGTTCTGGGGGCTCTCCCGTCCCTAGTGGCATCCATACAGGCCCTGGAAGTCATAAAATGGATCCTGGGGATAGGGGAAGGGCTCGTATCACGTCTTTTGATCATCCGGGGGGCGGAGATGACATTCCGCACGGTTCGAACAGAGGCTGACCCCGAATGTGCGGTGTGCGGCTCAACCGGCTCCCGCAACAGGGCGGATCAAGGACAGGGCGAATGAGAAAAGAGATCTCCATCATGGTCAACGGGTTGGAAGAGCAGGTCCCGGAAGGCGCCAGTATTTCCCAGCTCATTGACCTCTTCGAAGAAACAGACCGTCACATGATCGTCGAAAAGAACGGCCGGTACGTATATCCTAGAGACTATGGATCCGTGACCGTGACTGAAGGAGACCGGATCGAATTCATCAATCCGGATTTCGGTGGTTAGTGTTTCTTGTCGGAACGGCATGGACCGGCTTTCCGGCTGGACAAGGAGACACCAAGGCCCTAGAATCCGTAAACCCGGAAGGCCCCGGGGGGCGCGAGCGCAAGGCAGCGTCTGCTCGGCCGAATTGGGAAGCGCCCGGCAGAAGGAAGCAGTGCTCCGGGGCCCGCTGGAAACGCCAAAGAAGGAATTATTGGTATGGAAATGCGGGAAGTGTGTTACACGATGGAGGCTGCGCTGGAAAAGGCCATTGAAATGGAGGCCAAGAGCTTCGACTACTACCGCAATGCGTATTTGCGGGTGAAAGACCGGGTGGCCAAAGACGTTCTTAAAGAACTGGCCCTGGAGGAATTGGACCACAAGTACCGGCTGGAAAAGGCCTTTTTCGAGGAATCAGTATCCCTGCACGAGTCCGGTTCGGCCACGGGTCCCAGCATGAACCTCACCCTGATGCTGGAGGAAAGACCGCTCGATTCCAATTCCACGGACCAGGATGTGATGATCCATGCCATCCACGAGGAGAAACGGGCCGTGGACTTTTACGGAAAGATGGCCGAGCAGTGCGGCGGCGCTCCCCTTGAAAAGATGTACCGTACCCTGGCGGCCGAAGAGCAAGACCACCTGACCCGCCTGGAAGAGATCTACGAGAAACATTACCTTCAGGAGATGTGATCTTCCCGAAAAAGCACCCCCGGAGCAGATTCAGGTGGCAACGGAACCTGTTCTGCTCATGAACAACCAGAGCCGTGGTGAGAGGAGGGGGCGCTGCAATATGGAAAAATGCAGGCCAGGGGGTCGCGGTAGGGACCATCCGAAAGGATGGTTCCTACCGCGACCTTGAAAAAGATCTCCTGCGCGTGGATGGCCAAGTGCAAGACCCCTTAAACGTGTATCGAAAAGTGAGGCCAATGCAGGAGCACGAGGTTGAACGGGACGGCCTGGAGGAGTGGGGAAAGTAGATTTACTTTTGGGCTGCGCATCGGGAAAGGGCCCGCAGGAAGCGAACGTATCGGGCTGCTTCCGGCGGGCCGGGTCCATGGCCCCCTGAGGCCGCCCAGCGGGCAATTTTTTCATTGGAGTACCCGAGATCAAAGCCCGCAAGGATCGGATCCACCAGTTCGTATGGTCCCAGAATCTCCTCGTCATAAATTCCTCCAAAGCCCGGAGAGGGCCGCTGGGCGATGATTTCGGCGGGAAGTCCCAGGTACCGGGCCACCGCAATGACCTGCGTTTTGTAGAGCCCTGCGATGGGGGCTGCGTCTCCCATGCGCGTGTCGTCCACTCCCTGTTCCACAAAGTATCCAAGCATTGTCTCTGTGCGGTTCGCGCAGATGACCACCACCAGTCCCCGCTCGGCTGCAAATGCCTTCAGCCGCGCAATCCTGATGCGGTGGTGGAGGGTGAGGAGTTCAAGGTGCTTCATGCCCCATCGGGGGGCACTGCCGGATTTTATCTGGAGGATGAGCCACCTCCTGACCCGCACGGGAAGCTGTCGGAGAACCAGTTTCATAAAGAAGAGCGTCACGCGCCTTGACGGCAGATGAAAATCCTTCTCTTGTTGAACGGCTTCCCCGGTGATGTCCTCCTGGATGAGTTTCACGCCCAGGTTCCGATAGGCGCCGGGGTGATAGTTTTCTCCACGAATCCGCGAATCGGTCATTTGAACCCCCGCCAAGGGCCACTCCATTCCGTCTTTGGCCCGGGCGCAGAGGGCAGCCGTGACCAGGCTGTCAATGCCGCCGCTCGCCCCGAAAACAATCCCGTTTTTTGTATTGTTCTTGACGACCGAGCGCAGGTATTTTCGGCATGACAAAACAAACTCGGCCGGGTCAAATCGGGCAAGGCTTTCTTCTGCAGCCTCCATAGAGACCTCCTTCCCCTAACCCGGATTTCTCACCAATGATCTCATCACCTGTCTTAAAAAATTATTCTACCACAGAGTCACCGAGAGCACAGAGACAATTTCTTTTCACTAATTACGAATAACACTACCGCCGGTTCTTACCATCCATCCTGTTTTTCTCCGGATTTTTGGAGTGGTTGATGGAGCACTGTCGTGAAACTGTTTCAGTCCATGAAACAAACAGCCATTTTCATTCTCCTCATGCAGTACTTAAGAGCTATGTAAACCATGAAAAAAAGGTATAAAAATTGGTTCACAGAGAATTCTGTCCTTGGCATGGACATTGCTGAAGAATTTGAATAACGAGGAACAGTAAGTTGCTCAGCAAAATGAGAAATGATTGAAACGGAAAAGACGGAAAGGAGGTGAATGGCGCTATGAAAGGACTGGAAAACTTCAGCAGTATGGTTGCCTCCATGGCATCTCAGGCCGGCGTATCAGCTTTTGCACAGAGCGAGAAGGTCAGAAGTCTTTTCAGGAAAAGGGCTGAGCGTGCGGCCTATGAGTATATCATCGAGGAAAACGAAGATCGAAGGCCGATCACGGTCCAGAAAGAAAAATTGCGGATCATGCTCAACCTGACAGAGACGGCATTCAAAAGGGTGGAAGAAGGACTTTATTCCAAGAGCGTGATCAGACACGGGATCGATATTTTCGTCAATGAAATGCTCTTTTCTCCAAAAGGAAAAACCAAGAAGGCCGTAGATGCATTTGTGGCAAAGTATGGGAGGAGACCACCGGGCTTCCTTGTCATTGGTCCCACCAAGAAGTGTAACCTCCATTGCAAGGGATGTTACGCATCAGCGCATTCCAGGACTGCGGAGACCATTCCATTTTCCACTCTGGACAGGATTATCACCGAGAAGACTGAGCTGTGGGGTTCCCACTATACAACCTGGGTGGGGGGAGAACCTACGGTGTATCGGAGTGAAGGAAAAGATATCCTGGATATAGCAGAAAAACATCAGGATAACATGTTTCTCATGTACACCAACGGCGTCCTGATCAATAAGGCCATGGCAAAGAGAATGTCGGAATTGGGGAACGTGGTTCCCCAGGTGTCGGTGGAGGGTTTTGAAAAGGAAACCGATGCAAGGCGAGGCAAGGGCGTATTCAAGAGGATCCTCAAGGCCTTTGAAAATATGCGGGAAGAGGGGGTGCCGTTCGGAATCGCGATTACCCCCATGCGGCACAATGCGGAACTCCTCTCCAGTGATGAATTCATAGACTTCTACTTTGAGCAGCAGAAGGTTACCCTGGCATGGGTGTTCCAGTATATGCCCATCGGCAGGGGATACAGCCTGGACCTGATGATTACCCCTGAGCAGCGCTTGCGGCTCCTGGACAGGGAGAGGGAGATCCTCTGGGAGAAGAAACTCTTCTACGTGGATTTTTGGAATAGTGGCCCCATCGGTTCCGGATGTATTGCCGCGGGAAGATCGGACGGTTATTTTTACATCGACTGGAATGGAGCGGTCATGCCGTGTCCCTACTACCAGTTTTCTCCGGTTAATGTTTTTGACGTGTACAAGAACGGGGGAACCCTCAATGATGTCTATGATCAGCCCTTTTTCGAGGCCATCAGGGAATGGCAGGATGAATATGCATATAGAAGGGAGGGGGATGAAATCGGAAACTGGCTCCGTCCGTGCCCAATCCGTGATCACCACAAGATAGCCCTGGAAAAGATAAAGAAATACGGTGCCAGGCCTGAAGATGAAGCGACCGAGAAATGGCTTTATGATGAAGAGCTGCATAAAGGTCTGATCGAGTTTGACGAAGAGATCGAGAAACTCCTGGATCCCTATTGGGAAAAGATATACCTGAGAGGTGAAAAGGTGGATCCTGATCCACGACTGCCTTTTACCTCTTCCAAGGTTCCTGAGCTGGAGCTTCAGTTTAATGAATAGTTCCCCGGCGTTGCATAAGTTCACTGGAGGTTCGCAAGAACAGCATCACAGGCCTCTGTTGAAATAAACCGGGAAGATGGGGGAGAAGGGCTCATGTTGCTGGATAAACCGGGGAACAAATGGAGCGTCCTGGACTTCATCGAGATAGGAATGAAAGGAATGCCGGGTGCTGCTCTGGGAGGGATTGATGTCACCTATCGTTGTAATTTGAGGTGCCGGCATTGCTATTTTTTGAAACAGCACTACCACGAAGAATTGTCAATAGAGGAGTGGCTGGAAAAGTTTGAGAAAATGAAAGCAGAAGGGTTTCCCTTTATGATCTGCGGCTGGATCGGAGGGGAACCTCTCCTGAGAAAAGAGCTCATTGAAGAAGGGCGAAAGTATTTTAAGTCAAATGTTGTTTTTACCAACGGAACCATCGAATTACCCTATTGGCCGGATGTGGCGTTTTCTGTTTCCGTTCACGGGACGGCAGAGTATCACGAGCGGATAACAGGTGTAGGACCTGAAGTTTATCAGAAAATCAAGAGGAACGTAGACAGGGATGACCTCGATGTGGTCATCTCTTTTTGCGTTACCCGGCTGAATTATAAATGCATAGACGCAATGCTGGCAGAATGGAGCAAGACGGCCGTAAATGGTATTGCGTTTGAATTTTACACACCCATGAAGGGGGAAAACAGTGAACTGTGGTTAAACTGGGAAGAACGGGACAGGGTTATAGACCACTTGGTATCGCTCAGAAAGGAATATGGCGATTTTATCTGGATTACTGACCGTATGTACCGGTTGATGAAATCGGACATGGCCCCGGGAATTACAGCACACTGTCCTTTTTCAAAAGTGGGATTCAGCTTGGATCCAATGGGAAGAACAAAAATCCCCTGCCAGCTCGGCCCGGAAGCGGACTGTTCCCGGTGCGGATGTATCCTGCCTTTTTTTTCCGTGCTCCTCACGAACCGGCGTCTGTTGATTCCTGAATTTGCCGTGTCTGTCACGAAAAGGGGCTTTCAAGCAGTGTCGAAGTACATGCACAGACACATGCCCGTACGATTGCACGAGGCATAAGTTATTGTTCCTTTTCAGACAGGATTTTCTCAATTACTTTTTCTGCCTCACCTTTTTGATTGTCTTCAACAATAACTCCCTTGTCCATCAACCATTGTTTGTGCAGCCTGCTTATGCCTCCACATACAACCTTTTCCACGCCAAGATTGATCAGGTGCCTGACCATGTCCATTGCCCCTTCGCCCCCCATATCCCATTTCGCTTTCTGTTTGACGGCGCCATTGACGATCTCAACCAGCAAGACCTTTGATGAGGAGCCGAAATGAGGCGCGACCCGGTTTTTGAAAAGTGGAATGGCAATCTTCATGTTCTCCCTCCTGCCAACCAAAAAGCAAAAGTTGTGCCGAAGATGGAGCCTGGTTCAGAGGTATAATATGCAATAACATCCAACAGTTAATAGTCATTTAAAATTCAGGTGAGGGGCTGGGCTGGAAGATATGTTTCAAAGATGAAACGTCATGGGAAATTGTTTCATGAAAGGCGGTATTTCTTGATTTTCCGCCACAGAGTACTGCGGCTGATGCCGAGCTCCCGGGCGGTCTTCATGCGGTTGCCCTGGTTCCTTTGAAGGAGTTGCCTGATCTTTTCTGCCTCTTCTGCAGAAAACGGATCGAGGGGAGGGAGGCGGTTATGAAACTTGCTCCATTCACTGATTTCCAAGGGCAGGTGCTGGAGCTCGATGTGATTGCTTTTACAGAGGATAAAGGCATATTCTATGATATTTTCCAGCTCGCGGATATTTCCGGGAAAGGGATACTTCATGAAACAGGACAGGACCTCAGGGGATATTCCCTGGATATTTCGTCCCTTGAGCAGGTTGTACTTGTGGATGAAGTGTTCTGCAAGCAGGGGGATGTCTTCCTTTCGCTCCTGCAAAGAGGGGAGGCTGATCTTGACTACGTTGAGCCGGTAATAGAGGTCTTCGCGGAAGGATCCTTCTTTCATCATGGCCTTCAGGTCCCTGTTGGTGGCGGCGACGACCCTGAAATCGGTCCTGGCGGGTTTTGTGCCGCCCAACGGGACGAATTCTCCCTGCTCCAGGACGCGGAGAAGGTCTGCCTGAAAGGCCGTGGACGTGCTGCTGATCTCATCCAGGAAGAGCGTTCCGTTGTGGGCCAGCAAGAAGCGGCCTGGCTTGTTTTTTACTGCCCCGGTGAAGGCTCCTTTCGTATACCCAAAGAGCTCTGACTCAAGCAGTGTATCTGGGAGAGCCCCGCAATTGATGGCAATGAAAGGACCGTCGCTACGGGGGCTCAGGTGGTGGATAGCCCGGGCAAAAAGCTCCTTGCCGGAACCGGTCGGACCCTGGATGAGTACTGCACTTTCACTCTCTGCGATGTCGGGAAGGAAAGCGAAGATTTCCCGCATGCGGGGGTGCTGCCCCACAATATCTTCAGGCATGAAAGAATGACTCAACTGTCTTCGAAGTTTATCGATTTCTGTCAAGTCCCTGAAGACTTCAATTATCCCCTCCGGTTTCCCGTCCTCATCCCTGAGAAGAAAAGCGCTCATGCTGACAGGGGTCTGGTCACCGGCCTTATTGATGATGAAAGCAGGAATGTCCTGTGCCGAGGCATTTCCAGAAAAACACTGTTCCAAGAGACATTGTGAATCGCAGATGCTGGTACGCAGGACATCGAAACAGAACTGTCCGATTGCCTCTTGCCGTCGGAATCCGGTGGCGGCTTCAGCAGCCCTGTTAAAGGAATTGATTTTTTTATCCAGATCAATGGTGACAACGGCCTCGTTTATGGATTCAAGCACAGTACAACAGGTGAAGGAAGAGCTTTCCTGGCTCAGGCGGCAGGGAAAGTCCCTGGAGGGTGGAAGGGAGCTCTTGCTCATTGTTTCCTCCTGAAAAGACTTCAGCCTTCGATGTCTGTACCGCCGGTAAGGTTATGGATGTTTCATATTATACCACAGTTTCACGGACATGAAACAAAAAAATGCAACGAATGCAATCTCTTAACGCGTTTTATTCACCTTGACTTTCTGCCCTGATGTGGTTAATATAAAAAATTAACTTCCAGAGCCAAGACGGCCTTTGGAACCATGAAATGAGGGTTTTTTGCTGCGTTTGTTGAACGAAGAAATCTCTTTTACCCCGTGAAAACAGCTGCTGTACCACCTCCATATTTTCTTCAAACCACATAACAAATCACTGAAAACCTCGGACTCCCCTTTGGGTTTTGTAAAAACATGCATGGGACAAAAGGCATAGAAGTCAATTGGTTGCGTGAGTTTTGACTCCCGTTTGGGTTTTGCAAAAACATGAATGAGACAAAAGGCATAGAGATCCATTAGTTAGGTGAGTTTTGAAAATTCGGCGTGTTACTACACGTTTTCGGTGTGTTTCTGGATGCCCCGGATGGGCTTTGGAGGTGATATTTTAAGGGATTTCAATAGTTTTCTGACATTTCCCGTGAGCTCGTTGGTGCGATAAAAGCCATGTTCGGCCGTAGAAAAAGGGGTTGTGCTCTTCCATGCCGATGGTGAAGGTACAAGAGCCTGTATGAGTCCCATGCTCACAAACCGTGGCACAGCACACATGGGAATCTTGACGGCTTCGGCAGGTGGCAACAGTGATCCCGCCGGCAAAAAGACTTGCGACAAGACAAAAGACGGTTGCTATTTTGAGAGTCTCCTTTTTCATGGAGTTCCCTTCACCCTTCAAGGACGCTCACCAACGGATTTACGATAAAATAGACGCCTGGGAGACAAATGATCGCCCCGGCCCCCTTGCGAAACCAGTTGCCCGCCCCCTGCCAGGCGCTGTTTGCCACGACCTTCCTCACCAGGGCGGTTGAACTACCGACGACCACAATGGGCGTGCAGTGTCCGACGGCGAACAGGAGGATCAGCAGGATACCCGCTGCAATTTTCTGCTGGATGGTGATAATCGCGAGGATAGGCGCAATGGTGATGAAGAGGCCCAGCGTGAAGACGATGCTGTAAAGGGCCGCCTCCCTCGGTCGGGGTTCTTTATCCTGGCCTCCCACATACGCCACGATGAGCGGGATGGACGCCAGATGGCATGGACTGAAGACAACGCTGATGATCCCCCACAAGAAGCATCCCATCGCCGCAAGGGAAAGGCTGGCCGTCATCCAGCCGTTTACCGTCAGGTTGTGCCCTGATCCCCGGTGGAGCAGGATCGCGGAAAACCCATTGCCCACGATTCCCACGCACGCCAGCCAGATAACGATATTTCCAAGTACGCTCTGGGGGTGTTGAAACCGCTCAACAGCCTCATACACAATAAAACAGGAGGCCCCGAGCAGGATGACCACGTTTATTACAGCAGCCATGACCTCCACCCGGCGATACCCGAAGGTATTGCGGACCGATGCTCCCTTTTTCCCGACCAGGTGGGCAAAGTACGCAATCAGGATGGCTGCAAAATCGCTGAAATTATGGGCAGCATCGGACAAAAGGGCCATGCTGTGCGCAAAGACTCCTCCAATCACCTGCGCCACGGGGATAACCAGGTTGAGCACAAGCGTTATGAGGAGCCTCGCTCCACTGGTATCTTCCACGTCCACATGGTGATGATGCCCGCCCTCCCCGGTTTCATGCTTCTTGGTGTCACCCGTGTCCCCGGGATTGACAATGTTTCTCTCTTGCTTTCGGACATCCGGCATCCGGTTACACCTCAAATTTGAACTGGCTCATGTACGCCTGGAGCCGTTCCTTATTTTCCCCTTCCAGGGCCGGGCAGTCTTCCGCACCCTTGGCGCCTTCCGCCACTTTGGTGGCAAAGACCATGCAGGTCGGGAATCCGCATTCGCGGCAGTTCGTTTTCGGGAGGAGTTTGAGTATCTCGAGGACCTTTGGCTTGGGGGCCCCTTCATAGCTCGGTGTTATCTCATCCCGTTTCTCCCATGCCTCGTTTATTTCACGCTTCATCCACTCCAGGATCTTGTCTGCTTCTTCTTCGCTCCGAAGGGCGTTGATAGCGATTTTATCGGGATGGACGGTGATAAACTTGCCCTGAGCCCTGAAAGTCACGGCCGGTGGGTCTTTCAGGTATTCAAATCCCCCCAGGACCGCGTTGAGATACGGAAGTACCTCGCTGATATCCTGGTCCAGGTGTGCAATACAGTGGAGCGACTGGAAACTGGGGTTGCATTCCGGCCGTGTTATTTCTTTTCTGTAGGATTTGATCAGCATCATTCTGCCCCTTTCTCAATTCATTGTACTTCCCGGCATTATATTTCCCTATAGCAATATTATAGGGGTAAAAAAATTTACTTTCTGCAGATATCTTCCCGGTTGATCATGGGCAGTTCTTTTTTCAAGCGCGCAACTTCCGGTTCATCCTCCAACCAGTGCCGCAGGTTCCCCAGCAGGCTTGCTACGTAGTGGCTGCTGTTCCCATCAGTGAGGTAATAATTGACCCAAAGGCCGTCCTTTTCATATGTCACAAAACCTGCTTCCTCCAGAATTTTAAGGTGCTTGGACACGGTCGGCTGGGCAACGCCCAGGGCGACCTGCAGCTCACACACACACATGCTCTTGTGCTGAAGCATCTTGAGAATCTTGATCCTGTTCGGGTCGGAGAGGGCCTTTATGGTTTTTATAAAATCTTTCATTTCTCGTCCTTTAATATTACTGACTGGTAATATGATGTTTTCAGCCTCAATGTCAAGTGTGAAATCGACCTATGAGACTCTGGAATAGAAGGCATTGACCACCATAAAAAGGGCGGCGAGCAGGGTCGTGTACGCAAAAAGAAGCTTTAGGTGCTTTGGCTTCGTTTTCATGGCAAACTTCCCTCCGATAAAACCACCCACAACGGTCACTGCTGCAAGAGGCAGCGCAAGGACCGGACTGAAATCACCTTGAATAGTATGGCCGATGAATCCCATAAGGGCTGTTGAAGCAATGAGCGTTGACGCTGTGCCGACCGCCGCCCGCATGGGCACCCCGCATGCAAGGGCCATGAGGGGCACAAGGAAGGAGCCCCCTGAGACGCCCACCATCCCCGAGCCGAACCCTGCCGAAAGGGTCACGGAAACGGCAACCCACAGGTTCACCGTGTAGGTTTGCCCTCCCGATTCAAAGCGCCAGTATCCAAAGCCTTTTCTTGTCCCCTGCTCACCGGCTTCCTTGATGGGCAAAAGCATCAGTCCGCCTGCTATGGCAAGCAGACCCGAAAATATAATTTTCAGGGTGAAACCACTGAACCAGTGTGAAAAATACCCGCCGGCAAAGGCAGCGGATGCCGTGAGTGTCCCGATGAGAATGGCCAGGGGCCAAACCACCGCTTTGTTTTTCTGAAATACGAAAAATGCCGACAGGGCCGTCATGAAAAGGATAAACTGACCGGTTGTGGCGGCCTGGTGCATGGGAATCCCGGTAAGGACCAGGAGCAGGACATAGAAATTCCCGCCTCCCCTTCCCGCCATGGTCATAACCACTGCCAGCACAAAAATAATCGCTGAAATGAGGGCAATTTTTACCATCTTTTATACCGTTCGAGATAATCAGCAAAACTAATGCCAAATTCCTCTGAGCTGGAGACAATACACCTCCTGCATATTATCCGCTCAGAGGGAAACGAAATCTATATGTGCACTGCAGGAAAAGACGGTGAGCGTCATTGTCTTCGACGTTGTGCGTCACGAAATCCCCCGCACTAAAGTAGGCATAAATCAACTGAAAACTCAGGTCCCGGGAGTAATCATACTTGCCCTGGAAATCAAATTCCTCTCCCAGATGCGTATAATTGTTTCCCGGCATGTTCTTGTACTTATAGTAACTCCATGTATCCTCCGGCTCATCCAGAAAGAAATGATGGTAGGCCAATTTTACGTGAACTTTTTCAACTGGATCAAGATAGAGATTAAGCTGGTTGTCTACCAGGTTCGACCAGAACATGATATCCATTCGCCCGTAATGCTCTCCGTCGGTGGACCCGAAGGGTCTGGTAAAGGTTCTGATGGTACTATCGCCCGGATTGCTGTCACCACTGGCAAAGACACGTCCAAGAACGATATTCGGTCGCATGGGAATGTTTTTGAAACGGTAACCCAACTTGGCAACATAACCATACGCCCCCACGGTCTTATTTCCAATATCTCCGCTCTCACCTGCATAGGTCACATCACAGTTGAAACCGTGAAAATCTTTCTCATAAAACCTTGCACCATAATAGTAGATTTTTTCTTCCGCCGTAACATGATGATACAGGTTATTCTTCCAGGCAAAAAAGGGCTCGATGGCCCCATTTTTTGTTACCCTGTAATGAGAATAAAGGCCGATACCCTGATACGCATGCCTTTCAAGGAGGCTGAACGAATAGGGATCTTTTGTCTTTGTCTGCCCGTACCAGGCATCGATGAAATTGCCTTGTTTCTTATAGGAAAAGCGTGCCGCATCCCAGAGCCAGCCGATGGAATTACCCCAGCCCCCCGGTCCGAAGACCCTCTTATCGCCATACCATATTTTCTGCCGGCCCAGTTTGGCTGAGAGCCCATTGGCAAAAAGGTCGTTGATCTCTATATTGGCGTCATGCAGTTCAAAAAACTCTTCATTTGGATCCATGACATATTCATCAGGGGTCCTTTTGTTTTTGATAAAATCATCTTCCTCAAGGGACCATCCCCAGACCCTCGCGTCATACATGTGCAAATGATAACTGATGTACTCATTTTCTTTGTAGGTAAATCCCGCAATAATACGTTGGAGCAAGAGCCGGTCATCCGAGTCGCCCTTTATTTTTCCCTTGGCGTCAATGGAATGATCACCATAGGTCTTTTTGTTCATCCCATCCAGGGTTTCAAATCGTTCCCGGACCGCTCCGTCAAAAGAGAACTCCCCAGCCTTCACGGATTTTCCGGCTCCAATCAGAGTAATCAGAGCAATAAGAATCAGCGCCCTTGGCAAAAGGCCTTTTCCTGCTCCATGTATAAAACAAATCGCATATCCAGGCATTTGAATCCCTATTCTCGTTCTCTCAGATCAAATAAGTTCAGCTGGTCGCGATAGATCACGCCGATTAATAACGCGACCTAACTCCTGTATCCTGCGCGAAAGCTTCTTGGCAGATTCCATTGCCTCCGGGTCCTCTTCTATTTCCTGCTTTGCATAGGCATATCCATGCACTCCCCGGTTTGCAGGAATCATGTCGTGTTTCAGGAAAAAGGCGTGGATGGCAGTGATCGCTCCCTCGGCTCCATCGTTCCGGCCCACCACTACCCCCCCTCCGATCTTGTTTCTCAATTTTCCCTTTAGGCACCAGGTGCGGTCTATAAAGGCCTTCAATTGGGCACTGACGTTATTCAAATAGACCGGTGACCCCAGGATAAGCACATCTGCCTTTAACAACCGCGGCATGAGTTCATTGGACATATCATCGTCAATGATGCATCTTCCCAGCTTCAGACACTTCCAGCAGGAACGGCATGGTTCTATGTTGTAGTCCGTGATCTTTACAAATTCCCCGGCTGTCTCGGACAGCATCCGCATGAGCAGATAATCGGTATTGCTCTTTTTCCCTGGGCTGCCTGACAGATACAATATTTCCATTATTTCCTCATTTGAAGCAAGGCCTCCATCCCGGGAGTCAGCCCGCACTCAACTCCTCTTTTTTGTTTTGAAGCTGTTTTTTCGCCTTTGCCAACACATTGAATTGTTTCAGTATCTTTTGGGCCTTCTCCCGCACCGTTTCCTCACCTTCGGTAAACCTGATTGCCTCTGAAGGGCAAAGACTCATACACGTTGTGCATGCCACCATGCAACGGGAAGGAAACGCCACTCTGGGCACCTTATTTTCATAGTCAAACCGATACACCCCTCGGCCGCACGCGGTAGCGCAGACCCCGCACCCGATGCATTTTCCTTCTTCAACTGAAGGGCTCCAGTCGATTTCATCTCTTGCGATCCCGAACCACTCAGTAAATTTCCTCTCCTCCATGCCTTCCTCCTATTTATTGGATTGAACCAGGTAATTCTTAGCCGAATGGAAACCCATGATTTCCGGGGCCGTAACTGGCCTCGAAAACAGGCACTCAGTGGGGCTGCAGAGCCCCCTTTACCTGTTTCGCCAGCTTTTCCTTGACAAAGGCCAGTGCCTCAGTCGCATCCTCATCCATGTCGATCCTGAGAATCTCCTGAACCTCATCCGTGTTCAATTCAATCACCACTTTCTTAATATTCATTGAACAGCCTTCACTTCCCGGAAAGCGTCGGCCAGGTCATTCCTGCGGAATCGGGAGCGCCGCACAAGTGATCCCGCAGATTGACGCCGAGATTGTGAAACCGGGGACCCGCCCGAAGGGTGGGGAGTCCAAGCGCAGCGCGGACAAACTGGGGACCCATCCGGAGGATGGGGAGTCCGAGCGAGCCGAGGACAAAAAGAGCCATTTATGGATGGAAACTA
>Ga0180301_10002677_pt1 | contig 14028 bp, 11 predicted proteins | sample GuaBasSediGuay16_FD_121797 | JGI IMG/M metagenome (GOLD analysis project Ga0180301, IMG submission 121797) | Subseafloor sediment microbial communities from Guaymas Basin, Gulf of California, Mexico - Guay16, Core 4569-2, 12-15 cm | ecosystem: Environmental > Aquatic > Marine > Hydrothermal...
CAGACCCTATCACTGGCCTGATAACAGAGCTCCTAAGAAGGAGAAGAGTGCAATTCCTATTATCCCACCTCCGGATATCATCAGGACACTTCCTGCCGTTCTGGTTGTATCTCTACTCGCTCCGGGGAACACGGTATCTCCCCAGAAGTAAGTTACTACCCCGATTGACTCCGTAAGAAGCCCTGTAGCCAGCAGACCCGTTCCGGCTATTAAAAACTTTTTCTTCATCTCCTTTGGTTTTTCTTCGGTTAACTCCTCTTCTACAATAATTTTCTCTTCCGGAACCTCCTCTTCGGCCTCTTCGACTTCAGGCTTCTCAACAGAAATAAGCTCACCTTCAAACCTATGTCTTTCCCAGTAGTTGTCTATCTCTTCGGAAACTTTTTCCTTTTGTAAGGGTCTTCGAGGTTCTCTCTCCCACAGAACGACCATTTCATCAGGTCCCAGAACCACTGTCTCTACAACCCGCTCCTCTTCTACCCTGGACACTTCTACCTCTCCTTCGAAGCAATACACCTGGGTAAGGGCTCCGGTTTCCTCATCAGCTTTGGCTGCTATAATGTCGTATCCGAAATCAGTGCCCCTCACTCCTGCAATTACGCTTTGACCTAAAATCTGGAACTCTTCATCTCCTACCAGCCTGGACACTTTAGCCCTGATTTTACCGTATGTGAGAGACAGAGAGGCACCACCGCTTCTGCCCATCCTGGTGATCTCGAAACTGGTATTCTCGGCCACTTTTAAGATATTTTCCGATGGAAGTAACTGTATCTCCAGGAAAGTACTCTCTTCAGTGCTTATAAAATCCCCCTGATTGAGCTCCATGCCGATTACATTGTCGTATTGTAAATTGTATTCCTGCATTTCCCCGTAACGGGAAAGGGAAAATCCGAACCCTTCCGAATAGATTATGACCGCTGCCGGATCGGCCTGGGCAAAGCCAGGGAAAATTGGTAAAAAAATAAAAAACAGTAGAAATAATTCTTTTCTCCGAAATCTTTTGTATTTCATGTCTCTATTTTAGTTTCTTACCAAAAAAGTATCAACAAGCTTTAAGATTTTTTCTTCCTCCCGGGGATGTATCCATATAACTTCTGGCAAACGTTTAAAGAAAGTGATCTGACGCCTGGCGTATCTGCGGGAGTTTCTCTTAATAAGATCTTTTACTCCGGTCATGGTAATACATCCTGACTTTTGCATAATAAAAAACTCCCTGTAACCTATTCCCTGCATTCCGGGGTCTTCCTCAGAATAACCCATATTCATAAGCTTTATTATTTCTTTTGATAGACCCATGGAAAACATCTTCTCCACGCGGCTATTTATGCGGTTATAGAGATCTATTCTATCCCTCCCAAGGCCAATGGGCAAAAGGGAGTATCCCTTTCGAGGGGTTTCGGGTATCCGGAATGAAGAAAGAGGTTTTCCTGTCTGCCTTATAACCTCGAGTGCCCTGATTATCCGGTAACTGTCACCAGGGCTGATCTTCTCTGCTGTAACCCTGTCTTTTTCCTTCAACTCCCTGTAGAGGGCCGAAAGCCCCTTTTTTCTTGCTTCTACCTTGAGGGTTTCCCTAACCTTCCGATTGCCGGGTGGAGATTCGGGAAGCCCGTAAATGAAGTTTCGAAGGTAGAATGCCGTTCCTCCGGAAATAACGGGAATTTTCCCCCTGTTAATGATATCCCCAACGAGTTTGTCTGCTAACCTGACAAACTCACCCGCATTGAATTGCTCCTTTGGGTCCTTTATGTCAATAAGATGATGAGGAAGCACACTTCTTGTTTGCGGGTCAGGTTTCGCAGTACCTATATCCAGGTATTTGTAAACCTGCATGGAATCGGCGTTTATAACTTCTGCCCTGCGATTGAACAATTTAAGGAGTAATTCAGTTTTCCCGGAAGCAGTAGGACCGAAAATAATTATTACGGACTTGCTATTCTTCGATTCTGTACTCAACCCTTCTGTCTAAAATCTGTTTTATGGCAGTAGATACAATCCTTCCTTCATTTTGTTGTATCTCCTCATCACCGGTAATTGTTATTTGTACCGCCCTTCTGATGACTGCACAGGTAAGTGCATAAATATTACCATCATAGGCTATAAGCTTATCCAGAGGCAAAATCATATCTTAATTCCCTATTTTATTTTTCTATATAATATAATAAAATAGTAGTATTGTGTAAATATTATTCTCTCTTCTTTTCCCTCACCCTTTCTACAATCATTTTCGTCACCTTATGCTGATCCAGATTGTCGGTGTTAATAATAAGATCGGCAAACCGGTAATCATCAATATCTATATCGTACAGCTTAATATATCTCTGCCTGTCTCTCTCGTCACGTTCCTGCATCTCCCGAAATATAGTCTCAAAGTCGCCTCCTTCACGTTTTTTTATTCTCCCAGCCCTCACTTCCGGTGAAGCTTCCAGGTACACTTTAAGAAAGGCATCTTCAAGAAGCCATATAGCCAGACGAGAACCCAGTACACATTCTCCTTCCGATGCGAGCTCAATCTGTCTCCTGTCAAGATATCTATCGAAACTTAAGTCCTTCTGAGCAAGTTGGTGAAGTTCCTTGAAATCTATTCCCTTCTCCTCTGCTATATCGTGAAATGTGTAGTTGATTAACCTTAAACCCAACTCATGGGCTACCATCCTGCTTACGGTGGAGTTTCCACATCCGCTTTTGCCGGAAATGGCGATTTTAATATTATTCGACATTTCTCAACTGCTCCCGAATCTTCTCCAGTGAATCTTTTATTTTTATTACCGCCTGATTAACCTTAAGCATCACACTCTTGGAACCGATGGTATTTATCTCCCTGTTAAGTTCCTGACACAGAAAATCGAGCTTCTTTCCTACCTGATTATCTTCTTCTAATGAGCTTCTAAACTCGGAAAGATGTCCTTTTATTCTTACAATCTCTTCGTTTATATTATATTTAACCAGCATAAGAGCCGTCTCTGAAAGAACCCGTGTTTCATCAATTTCCTCTCCCAGCAGTCTGAAAAATCTCTCACGGATGGTATCCATTATTTTCTCTTCCAGCAAAGGGGCATTTTCCTCGATCAAATTAAGAGCTTCTTCCATTACAACCAGATTATCCAGAATATCTTTTTTTGTGGCATCCCCTTCTCTTCTTCTCTCTCTATCAAAATCCATGTATGCCTTCTCAAGAGTTCCCAGAATGGCCCTGTGGTAATACTCCATATCGATTTTCTTCTCGGTTTTAAGAACACCATCAATCTCAAGGAGATGAGAGAGCCGTATATCTTCATTTACTCCTGCTGCCAATGCGAGTTCCTTCAGGGCAGAAGCGTAGGTTTTAACCAGCTCCTCATCCACGGTAACTGTTACCCTCTCGCTCAGCTCTTTACATTTTATATATAGTTCTACCCTCCCCCTTAGAATTTTACCACTTAGAAACTCTCTTAATCTCGGTTCAATAGAGTTCAGAGATGGGGGAACGTTTACAATAATATCCAGATATCGATTGTTGTAGGCTTTAAGCTCCAAATTGATGCTTAAACTCTCATCCCTGTATTCCCCGTATCCGTACCCGGTCATGCTCTTCATCTTCGGCCTTTCTCCTTTTCCAGCATTCGATGGTGCAACTCGTATCCGAGCCTCCAGTTATCACCTGCACCCATGGTAATGAAAAGATCCGGGGAATTAAGAGATTCCAGACAGTAATCCAGGGCATCCATTACCTCATGATAATAACTTACATTGACCATATACTTCCTGGTTGCTGTATATAGATCCCATCCTGAAATACTCTTTCGATTTTGCTCTCTGGCAGACGCATAGATTTTATGTAGAATCACTTCATCGGCAGATTGCAGAGATTTTCCGAAGTCTTCTAATAATGTGCATGTTCGCGAGTAAGTATGGGACATGAAATCGACCACTATTCTTTTGTGAGGATAAAACTCTTTAAGTCCCTCTATGGTTTTACGAATAGCCGTGGGGTGATGAGCATAGTCATCCATGAAAAGTACGCCTCCAGCCTCCCCTATAATCTCGCTTCGTCTTTTGCTGCCTCTAAACTCATCAATTCCTGCCCGAATGGCCTGCAGATCATTTTCGGTTATTTCGCCTTTTTCTTTTTTTAAGAGGGAGCAAACCAGTGCCATGGCAGCTACAGCATTGAATGCAGTGTGCTTTCCGGGAATTCTTAAGGAAAACTCTCCCTTGAAACCATCAAGGGAAAATCTGGTTCTACCAGGTTCTACCGATATTTCTCTAACACGGTATTCCCCACCAGCTTTCTCTCCGTAAGGGATCAGACCTATGTCTGGTCTCTGTTCGGTTATCCGTTCGGCCACCAGACTGGCACCTCTGTCATCCTCACAATAGATAATCTCACCCCCTTTGGGAAGGGTTTCTGCATAAGAGGTGAATGTATCCAGAGTATTCTCAAATCCGGTAAAGTAATCGGGATGGTCGTATTCAACATTGGTTATTATTATTCTTTTCGGTTTAAAAAACAAAAAATGGCGCCTGTACTCACAAGTTTCTGCAATGAAGTATTTATCTCCCCTTACGGTTGTACAGCGATTCTTAAGGCCGGTTACCGCAGAACCTACAAGTACAGAAGCAGGAAGGTCGAGTTTAGTGCAAATTGTGGCTGCAAATGCGGCAGTTGTTGTCTTACCATGTACACCCGATATACCACTCGAATCGAACAATTTCGACAGATGCCCCAGAGCTTCGGGATAGGAGATGATGGGGATACCCCTCGAAAGAGCCTCCTTTAGTTCCGGGTTTTCGTCGGGGTTATAAGCGGCAGAGTGTATCACAAGTTTTGCCCGAGGGATCAGATTCTGTTCATTAAAACCTTCGCTATAGGGAATACCGAGACTTAAAAGAATCTCATCGGTGTAGAACTTCTCCGTGGTATCCGAGCCTTCGACTTTTGCTCCCAGTTGAAGCAGAAGCTCGGCAAGGGCTGCCATACCCGTACCCTTTATCCCTACCATATAGATGGGGCAACCTTTTAGAGAAGAGATGCTTTCCGGAAAACTCATCTTCCAATAATAGTAATTAAAGGATTGTTATTCAACCTGAGACCTGGCACATATTAACCTTAAACCATTTGGCGAAGGGCGTCCACCGTGTTTACAGGTTATCTTGATAAATCTATGAGAGGATTGATTACTCTAATTCCTGAATAGTATCGGCCGGTGTTTAAATTTACTGAGTAAATAACATTACAATTTGCATATTCTGCATTACTTACAATACATGAATCCCAGAAATTTATCTTATATAACTGCATGATTTCGATTGCTCTACGAATTTGTTCAGTCGATTGATTTACAATCTCAAAGATTTCCAGCAACTTCAATTGTCGTAATACTACGTCTCTAAAATATCTTCTCCAAATCTTTTAACATCGAAAACTTTTATCTATGTTCCGAAGCCAGAAAAGTTGAAATATCCACATTAGTTGCGGATTTCCCAAGAGATTCTCGTACCCTCAAGCAACTTAAGGCTGTTTCTCCCCTTCACCACCTCTCCGAAATGCAGAAACCGCAAGGCCTATTCGGCCATCATTTTCTTTAAGCAATTTTTCCGCCTCTTCCCGATCAACACCAAGCAGGACCATTACTATAGCGGTTTTTGTCCTCCTGCCGGAAGCCTCGAAAAACCTGGATGCCGTCTCAGCATCACATCCTGTGGCAATCTGGACAAGCCGTTTTGATCTGCTTATTAGCTTGTTGTTTACAGGCATAAGGTCTACCATAAGGTTGTTAAAAACCTTGCCCAGCTTGATCATGGCGGTTGTTGTTATCATGTTTAAAACCAGCTTCTGTGCTGTACCTGATTTCATCCTGGTAGAGCCGGCTATTATCTCAGGTCCTACATCTACAAATATTTGGTAATCAGCATATTGGAAAGTTCTTGAGTTACGGTTACAACTCAATGCCACTACGGTTGCTCCCTCTGCTTTGGCCTTCTTCATTGCACCTATAACAAAGGGTGCATGGCCACTTGCGGTAATCCCGATAACTACATCCAAACATCCCACCCCCCTTTCTTCCATAACCCGAGTTCCATCGAATTCCACATCCTCTGCCCCTTCCACTGAACGAACCAGGGCCTCCTGCCCTCCGGCTATTATGCCCTGAACCATTTCCGCAGGAGTACCGTAGGTGGGAGGGCATTCCGCGGCATCGAGCACTCCCAACCTGCCTGATGTACCTGCACCGACATAGAACAACCTTCCGCCCATTTTAAAACGATCCACTACAACATCGATAACAGAAGAGATCGCAGGAATTACAGAAGCAACCGCTTGCGGAACCTTTCTGTCTTCCTTGTTTATGATACGTAGTATCTCTTCGGTGGTCTTTGTGTCTATACCATAAGAGCTGGGATTGGGTTGTTCTGTTGTGAGCTCTTCCAAGTATCTGTCAGCCTCTGCTTCCATATATGTAACGATCATATCCGGATAAAAAATATTTTACAATAAATTAATTTAATAATGGAAAATTTTTTTAATCCGCCAAACGGCATCTGGCGATGGCTTGAATTTCTCTTCATAGATAAAGTAATTTTTACAAAGGAAACTGGTTATGATCTTGTTGTCGCTCCCCGGGTAAGATATATTAAGTATACCTTTGCTAAGAGGAGTAGAGGAGTGAAACTCCAGGGTGCATTGATAATTCTTAATGAGGCAATTGATTCACTTCCCGGCGCGGAAAAAAGGGTAGCCAATTTTATTCTGCAAAATCCAGGCAAGGCAATCATGCTGAATATCACCCAATTGGCCGAAGCGAGTGGTTCCAATGTGGCCGGAGTTGTTCGACTTTGCAGACGTCTTGGGATGAAAGGTTTTCGTGATTTGAAGTTACGTCTCACCTGGGATGTCTCTCAACAGGAAGAGCCCAAAAAGCTCTTAAGTATCGGTCCGGGGTTTACAATAGATCGGATTTCCCATTCAGTGGTTAATGCCTCCATAGAGACAATAAAAAGAATACTCGACATGCTGGACGAGCAGGCTATGGAGGAATCGGCTACCACCATTCTACGGGCGAAAAGAGTGGACCTGTACGGTGTGGGAGCTTCCGGAATAGTGGCTCAGGATTTACTTCAAAAGCTTCTACGCATAGGTATGATTTGTTTCTACAATTCCGACAGCCATCTTCAACTCACCTCTGCCTGCGCATTGAAACCCGGAGATGCATCTCTCGCTATATCCTACTCAGGAAAGAGCCGCTCAATTGTCCTGGCCGCCGAAGAAGCCAGGAAATCGGGAGCTTCCACAATAAGCATCACCAGATTCGGTGCAAATCCTCTATCCGAAGTTTGCGAAATCAATCTCTTTGTCCCCTCCACCGAACCTTTATTCAGAGAAGGCGCTATGGCTTCCAGAATTGCCCAACTGGTGGTGGTGGATATACTATTTTCTATCATCGTGTCGCGAAGATTCGAAGAAGTTCAGGAGAAGCTGACCCACAGTATGGATATTCTCAATCAAATGAAGCTTTGAAAAGATTTTTGACATGAAAAAAGTTGTCATTGTTACCGGATATTTTATCCTGATCTTTCTTATCCAATCCTGTTCAGTAAACAGCGATAGTCTTTCCCTTCAAATAAAAACCGAAGCAGGGCTTGAGAAACACACCTCCCGGATTCTTGAAACTTATCCTCTTCCTGATTCCATCCATATCGTCGAAAAGAGCTCCAATGGGAACCCCTACCAGCCCGATTTTATCCTCTCCGTATTGAGACGCGGCTTCCCCCGGAGAAACAAAAATGGGGGAAACCCCGAAGAAGCGATCGCCTCGGCGCAATACAAGGTGATAGAGAAAACCTGGTATGCTCCCGTTACTCTTCTCTGGGATGACAGGGTAGAGGCAACCGCCTTTGAAATTACATCCGGTGCTCTTAAGGTGCTCCCTCTGGAAGAGATAACTCTTCCTCTCAGGGCGCTTCCTGTAGATGGGCTCTACCCCGAGGATAAGTCCTACCCGCTGGTGGAAGAAATTGTAATATCATTAAAGGAAAGAGATTTCAAAAGGAAAGATACAGCCGAAATTGAAAGAGCCGAAAAACTTCTCCTGTGGTTCAACCGGATTGAAGAAACCATAATGAGTCCGGAAATAGTCTGGATTGGAGCAGTGGGAGATATTATGCCCGGAAGGGGGGTGGAGAAACTGCTTCTTGAAGGCAAGACAGGGATGGAGGCAGTCTTCGGTGATACTATTCCGGTGTTAGGCGGGCACGACCTTCTTTTAGGAAACCTTGAAGGTGCTGTAACCGTGCACGCAATCCCCATTCCGAAATCTTACAATTTTCGCTTTCCTCCCGATATACTCCACCCTTTAAGGGAGGTGGGCTTCGACTATCTCTCCGTAACAAATAATCACAGTTACGATTACGGGGAAAGCGGTTTCCTCGATACACTCAAGTACTTAAATGAGGCCGGTATAGCCACATCGGGAGCCGGAGAGAACATCGAAAAAGCTGTCAGACCATGGGAGACTTTTATCAAGGGAGAGAGATTAAAAATACTTTCTCTCGGTGCTTTTCCGGAGGAACGCTCCGGTTTTAACGGCAAAAAACATGCCTCCGCCACCTCCGACCGTGCCGGTATTTTATGGGCCGACGAAAGAGGTTTAAAAGCCGTTGAGGAGGTATTTTCAAAGGAGAGTTTTAACATTCTGATGGTACACGGTGGTAATGAATGGCATTCCACTCCTTCTCCGGATCAAAAATCGCTTTACAGAAGACTAATTGACCTTGGTGCCGATCTTCTGCTTGGTTCCCATCCCCATTATCTTCAGGGGCTTGAAGCAAGAGATGGCAAACTGATCGCATATTCCCTGGGTAATTTTATATTTCCCGGCATGGAGGAGACCCTATATGGAGAAGACACTCTTATCCTTTCTGTAGGTGTTTATAACGGTAGTATAAGGTATGTAAAGTTTACTCCCGTAAAAATAGAAGGAAAAACCGTCTCCCTGGACTCTTCGCAAAGAATTACCGCCCGCTTTCTTCGCCTATCAGAGGAGCTTAACAGATAAGCTTCGGATTAAAATCCATCCTTTGTTGCTTAAACGGTTATTTCTTATTAGCATATAAAATACCAAGATTTAGAAGGGAAAGGAGGCGAACAATGTCGGAGGCAGAACAGCAAAAACGCCGTAGAAGAAAACTTCGCAAACGGATCGCTTTCATATCTACACATGGGTACATTGCCGCAAACCCGCCTCTCGGTGCTCCGGATACGGGTGGCCAGGTGGTCTATATTCTAGAGCTGGCAAAGAAACTGGGGGAGTTTGGGTATAAAGTCGATATATGGACCAGACGTTTCGAAGATCAGCCGGAGAAAGAAACGGTTAATGCAAATGTAAAAATAATTCGAGTCCCTTGCGGCGGAAGAGATTTTATTCCCAAAGAATATCTGTATGAAAAAATTCCGGAATGGGCACGAAATACCCTAAAATATATTAGAAAACACAAGTTGCACTACGATTTTATAAACAGCCACTACTGGGACGCAGGTATGGCAGGTGAACTTTTAAGTAAAGAACTAGATATTACACATATCCACACTCCCCACTCCATTGGCACCTGGAAAAAAGAGCAGATGGAGACAGATTTTCCACAGGATGCTCACACTTTCGAAGAAAAGTATAATTTCTCAACCCGCATAAAAAACGAGAGAAAAATATACCGCCATTGCGATATGGTTATTGCCACCACACCCATCCAGTTGGACAAACTCGAAGAGGACTACGATTTACCTTCCAGTCAGATAAAGATGATACCTCCTGGATATGACGACAGCAAATTTTTTCCCGTTGGTGAGGCTACAAGAAAAGCGATTAAAGAACGGCTCGGACTTGAAGGAAGAACTGTCTTCTCCTTATCCCGACTTGCACTGAACAAGGGCGCAGATCTGCTTCTGCAAGGGTTCAGCATTGTTAAACAGCGCATAAAAGATGCGCACCTCCTTCTTTCTATAGGACATGAGAATCGAACAGAAAGCGAAGAGGAGCTGTTTAACCAGCTTAAGCAACTACAGAGAGAATACCGGCTTGAAGACAGCATTACCTTCAAGGGTTATATACCCGATGAAGAGCTGCCCGATTATTACAGGGCTGCCGATGTTTTTGTCATGCCCAGCAGGTATGAGCCGTTCGGAATGGTGGCAGTAGAGGCTTTAGCCTGTGGGACTCCTACTGTAGTTACTATCCACGGTGGGTTGTACCGTATACTCGAATACGGTATAAATACCCTTTTTGTGGACCCCTTCGATAAAGAAGATTTAGGAATTACTCTAACCAAACCCTTTCGTTACCATTCACTTCGCAGGAGACTCTCTTTAAATGGCTCTGACCTTGCGCGGAGCCGGTTTACATGGACAGGAGTTGCACAACAGCTTCTCAATGCCGTGGAATCCAGCAGATTCTCTCCCACATTACCACTTAAACCGAGAGAAGAGGTATGAGAAACTTCACAAAAGAGGTAGAACTGTTCTCGGCCGACCTGGATGGAACTCTTGTGGGAAAACCCGATGCCACCCTTGCGTTTAAAAAAACCTGGGAAAAAATTCCCGATGAAAAACGTCCTCTGCTCTGCTATAATTCCGGTCGTCTTTTAAAACATGCCCTGGAAGTTTTAGAGACAAGCGGACTCCCCGAACCGGACTATCTTATCTGCGGTGTCGGCACTCTGATCTATGACTACAAGCAGAAAGAGGTTCTTAAAGAGTTTGCCGATACACTTACGGTTGGCTGGGACTTAAAGAAAGTAGAGGAGGTAATCGAGCGTCATCCCGAAGTTACCAGACAACCACGAAAATATCAGAACCGTTTCAAATCGAGCTGGCACTATATCGGGGCTTCTCCAGAAGATATCGAAGCTCTTCGTCGTGAACTGGAAGAGGCAGGGCTTAAGGTAAATGTGGTATATTCAAGTTCCCGCGATCTGGACATCCTTCCCGAATATGCAAACAAAGGAAACTCACTGAAGTGGCTTCTCAATCACCTGGGTATTCCCCCTTCCCGGGTTCTGGTAGCAGGAGATACGGGTAACGACAGTTCCATGTTTGAAATCAAGGGGGTAAGGGGCATCATAGTGGGAAATGCCCAGCCTGAGCTCCATAGGGCAACCGTGGGAAAGGCCACTTTTGTATCGGAAAAGCCTGCTGCCGATGGTGTGCTGGAAGGCTTACTACATTTCGGCGTGATTAAGCGAATAGAAGAGGTGAGTAAGAATGAAGTACAACATAAGAGCTACGACCCCAGTCTACGACATGTGCTCAGAACATCCCTGTTTGAGAGTCTAAACCAGGAAGAACTCACATTTATAGAAGAGGCCTATAATAAAGCAATAGAAGCCCTCAAAAAAAACATAACACCTCTGGGTTTCTCTGCCTGTTCGTTAAAAGATAATAGATTTCACAGCACAGATCAAAACTATAAGAGTGTATGGGCCAGAGATGGTGCCATCACTGTAATCGGTTCTCTGTCCATAGACGATCCGGAAATAAAAAAGTGCCAGCAGGAAACACTCTTAACTCTCTTAAGAAACGTTTCTCCTTATGGACTTGTTCCCAGCAATGTTTCCATCGAAGACGAAACTCCCGATTATTCGGGAATCGGAGGGATTGCTTCGGTAGACGGCGGATTGTGGCTTATAATCGCCTTCTATCAGTATATAAGATATATAAGAGATTACAACTTTTTAAGAGAATGGTTTGATGTGCTCCAATTGATTATACACAGAATAAGCGCACTGGACAGTAATAACGACAGCCTTATTGAGATACCGGAGGCCGGTGATTGGACAGATCTTTTCGGAAGAAGCTACAATGTACTCTACGATGAGGTTCTGTGGTACTATGCAAACCTGTGCTTCGCCAGGATGGCAGAGCTTATAGGAAAATACCAGAAAGCCAGTGAACACTTTCAGTGGACCCAGAACATCAAGGAGTCCATCCTTCTTAAGTTCTGGCCTACAATTCGAACAGAAGACCTGGTGAGGAGTTTTGCCGATCAGCAATTTACAATGGGAGAGACATCCTATCTTCTGGCAGAGATAACACCGTTCAGCTTTGACTGGAGATGTGATGTATACGGCAACATACTGGCTGCTATTTTCAACGTTCTTGACCTGGATCGTTCCAGAATAGCCTTTCGGTTTATGTGGGGCGCCGGAGTAAACGATCCCTGGCCTGTGGCCAACCTCTATCCTCCTGTAAATGTGGGAGACCCCAAATGGCGAAATTATTACACTGTAAACCTGCTGAATCTACCTCACCATTATCACAACGGAGGCATTTGGCCGTTTATAGGGGCGGAATGGGTACGGTTTATCAACAGGTTGGGCTTAAAAGATATAGCACAGAGGGAGTTATACCGGTTGGCACACCTAAACAAAGCGGGTGTAACACACGAATGGGAGTTTAACGAGTGGGTTCATGGTATTACCGGAAGGCCCATGGGCAAGGCATTTCAGGCCTGGTCGGCTTCAGGATTTATTCAGGCATATAACGAACTGCACATGGACTCCTTCTATTCGGCAAGAAATGAGATTCCCCATCGAAATTAATTCTTTTTTCTTTCCTTACAGCGAGCTCAAAGACTCCTCTTTTTTCCTTCCGGGCGCCTTCCGCTCCGCTTAAGCGGAGCGGAAACGGGCTTTCCGGGGCTCCGCTTACGCTTCGGTGCTTCGCACCGGCTTACGCCGCCCCTCCAATCCCTGGCGCATACCTTAAGTGATTAACACCCCCTGCACAATATATCCTTTACAAACTGTTTTTTTCTCTTACTCTTTTTGCCTGCCCGCCTTTTCGCCTACCTGCTCAAATAGCTTTTAACACAGAGGGCTTTGAAAATAATCTTGTTCCCATTATAACCCAGCTTGGCTTCGGCGGTATCCTCGGCCTTATCGTAGGATTTACACTCAAAAAGTTAAGCAAATTAGTTGCAATCCTTCTGGGGCTTATCTTTATCCTGCTACAGGTACTTGCCTATTATGGGATTGTAACAATAAACTGGACGCCCATTGCCCGGTGGTGGGAGAGTTTTACCGAATCTGGAGCACATATAAGTCTTTGGGAACAGCTAAAGACGATACTTTTTTCTAATTTACCTGCTGTTGGAGGGGCGCTTGCTGGATTTATTATTGGTCTTAAGATAGGGTAAGCAGAGAAAAGGGGGCTATAAAATATTTTTATTATCGTCAACAAATTTATAGAGTAAACAACACACCTGTACAGCTGGTGGCTTTGCAGGGGCCTCTAAGAAGGCCAAACTCTTGGCGCTCGCTTTCTTCGAGCCGCTCCTTCTCTTCCTTGTATTTTACATACCGCCTTATCTTATTTTCATCCAGCCCTATCGTGCTGACACAATAACAGCGGCTTAAGAAATGATTCCCCCGGTACGGCTTCTCCTTGATTACGGGATAGCTCTTGAACAACTTTATTGCCGTTTTGCCTTTCAGAATCCCCATCAGCTCAGATATTGATACTGTAAATTCCAGGAAGAAATTGACACATCATTCCAGGTAAATTCTGACCCACCCCATCTGAAAAATATATTACATTAATCTCACTCTTTTGCAATAAGATTCTCTTCCACTTATAAAATGATTCTCAAAGTACCAGAAAGGTTCCTCTCTCCAGTTGCTTAAAGATCGCTTAGGTAGCACTGCAACACTCAGAGGACGAACAGCAGAGAAAGGCCGTCCGAGGTAGTGGAGTTTTCACCACCGCCATTCTCTCCGAAGCCCCTTGGCGCAACACGGTTTTCCTCTTTCACTCCGGAGTGAAACATGCCGGAGAGAATCTGGAGGCGCTGCTTAAAGAGAGAGAGTACAACCTGCCAACCCCAATACTTATGTGCGATGCGCTTTCGCGCAATCTACCCAGGAGCCTTAAAGAGAGCTATCCTGAATCGGAAAAACAGCATGTTCCATAAAACCCTAAACGGAGCCAAGACAGGCGATATTCTCATGAGCATCATTTATACCTGCATCTTGTGCAAGGTAAATCCCTTTGATTACCTC
>Ga0180301_10002678_pt1 | contig 14028 bp, 11 predicted proteins | sample GuaBasSediGuay16_FD_121797 | JGI IMG/M metagenome (GOLD analysis project Ga0180301, IMG submission 121797) | Subseafloor sediment microbial communities from Guaymas Basin, Gulf of California, Mexico - Guay16, Core 4569-2, 12-15 cm | ecosystem: Environmental > Aquatic > Marine > Hydrothermal...
GTCCACGATACCGCGTAAGGCTGTAGAGGCAACGTATCCGGTATCTCGCCGTTCTCGGCGATATAGGCGTGAACACGCGTTTCTTCCGCCGGGAAAAAACCTTCGTATATCTTCCCCGACAGGCTGAAGGAGTCCAGAGCCGCGCCGGTGCTGAAAGCGATATTAATCGCCCTTTTGAGCGCATTATTGCGAAGGTCTTTAAGCCCGGTCGATATCGAAATCCGATAGGTCGTATTGGGCGTTAATGGCGCGTGGTCTATAACGATGCGTTTCCCCTTAAATTTGATTTTTGTGTTTTCGACTGGCGGGAGAAGAACAACCGCTCCCGTCGTCTTTTTGATATACTCGTTAAAACGAATCTCAATACGGGTATCCAGCGCGACATCTGTAGTTCCCGCTGCCGGAATAGTATAGATAATTTTCGGGGGTGATTTATCCTCGGGACCGCCCGGAGGCGCCTGTATTCGCGCGCAGGAAAACAGAAATATAATGCAAAAGGCCAGAGTCGTTTGCCGTAGGATTTCGGTAATGTTTGCTTTACGCATCGAACCGGCCTACAGCATACTTACACTGCGGAGTTTCTCGACGATAGGCGGCAGGACTCTGAGGACGTATTCGATATCCTCCTCGGTGTTTTCCCGTCCCAGGCTAAAACGCAAACTGCTATGCGCCCGAACGGGGTCGCAGTGCATCGCGGTTAAAACGTGGCTCGCTTCGAGTGTTTCGCTAGTGCAGGCCGAACCGCTGCTGGCGGCTATTCCCTGCATATCGAGAGAGATTAGCAGGCTCTCCCCCTCGATTTTGTCGAAGCTGATGTTTAAAAGTCCCGGGAGTCGATTTTTTTCCGGGCCGTTTAACTCGACGCCATCGATTGCGTCCCGAAGTCCCCGGTAAAACATATCGGCTAACTCGGCTTGCCGGCGAGGTTCTCTGTCGAGGTCGGCTACGGCGAGTTCGAGCGCTTTCGCGAAACCGATAATCCCCGGGATGTTTTCGGTGCCGGCTCTCTTCCCGGACTCATGCGAACCGCCGTGAACAAAATTAACCAGCCGGTGCTGTGCGGATTTCCGCATATAGCATATACCGACCCCTTTGGGTCCGTAGAATTTGTGTCCACTAGAGGCGAGAAAATCGATACCCAGTTCCTCGACATCCACCGGGATTTTTCCGAAAGATTGAACGGCATCGGTATGGAACGGTATTTCCCTCTCGCGGGCGATATCCGCAAGCACCCTTATCGGCTCGATAGTGCCGACCTCGTTGTTGGTCATCATAACGCTTATCAATATAGTGTCGTCGCGGATAGCCTCGCGGAGTGTATCAGGGGAGACGAAACCGTATCCATCGACATCGAGATAAGTCGCGTCGAAACCGAGTTTCTCCATAAAGCCGACAGCTTCGAGAACGGCGTGGTGCTCAATCTTCGAGGTTATGATATGACCGCGTTTCTCGATATTCTTAAACCCGACCCCCTTAATAACCATATTGTCGCTCTCGGTTCCGCCGGATGTAAAAAAGACCTCTTCGGATTCCGCACCGATTAGTTTCGCGACGCGGTCCCGGGCTTCCTCGACAGCCGCGCGTGTCCACTGTCCAAACTGGTGCAGGCTCGACGGATTGCCGAACTGCTCGGTGAAAAAAGGCAGCATCGCCTCGACAACCTCGGGTCTGGTCGGGGTAGTCGCCGAATGGTCCATATAAACCTTACGCATCGTTCCTCCTTGAAAGCTACTCAAGAAAATAGTGCAAACGAACGATAAGTCAATAATAAATATCGCGAAGAAATTCGCGAAATCTTTAATCGCAAGTTTTATCCGAAACTGTTGTTATTCTCTGCAAAAGGAATCAATGAAACGTCTGGTAAGCCTGTGCCAATATTGCCAATCTTAAGACTCCCTTCATTCCTCTGGTATCACCTTGGACTCCACTATATCGCTGGCGCGAGGGAGGTCTTCGGGGTATTCGGGGGGAATCCGTGCGCCCGCTATAATGTATTCAGTTTTCCTTATAAGGGCTTCGCACGGAGCGTGCCAGCGAGATTTTTTTAGTCGAGGAGTATTTTACCTCTTTTAATACTATGAAAAAAGGCGGCCATAAGACCGCCTTAGTTCTTTTCGCCTCGATAGGTTCTTACTTCTTAACCTGATTTTTGAGGTTCTTACCCGGTTTGAACTTGGCAACCCTTGTAGCCGGAATCGTAATAGGTTTTCCGGTTTGCGGGTTACGGCCGGTGCGCTTCGAGCGCTTGCTGGTCGTGAAGGTGCCGAAGCCCACGAAGGTGATTTTGTCGCCCTTCTTGAGCGTCTTGGTGATGGTGTCCAGCGTAGCCTTGAGCGTCTTGTTGACCTGAGCCTTGCTCTGGCCGGTCTGAGAAGCAACCTTGGCGACAAATTCGTCCTTTGTCATCTTGTGCCTCCTTCTTGGTTAATGGTTTGTGGTTTCATTGTCAAAACCGCACTACACGCCTGTTTGAAACCCAAAGTAGGGTGCGGGCGTTATCTTGTCAAGCTTTTTTTTTATTTTTTTTAAAAAACTTTCCCTTTTTATGCGGGTTTGCACGGGACAAAGGGAACGCAAAATATTACTATTTTGTGGTAATATAAAAACCGTGTTCTCTATAACACTATATGTAACAATAGAATACGGGTATCGATGATTCCGCGATTAGCAATAAACGCCGATATAGCGGTCATTCAAAAACCCACCAAAAAAAATCTCGGGAAATCGTCTCGCCTCACCGCACATTCCCGCGCGTGCCCTCGATTTTGATGTCCGGGATATTTTTAATATTTATCCTGAAGTGCCAACCCTGGCGGTATCCGGAAGGAACCCAGATAAATGTGGCCTCCCAACAACCGAGGTCGCGCCATATTGAAAACTCCTCGCTTACCGTATTTCCAGCCTCGATATCGTAGTAATGCGTATAGTCCACGCGCCAGTTACGTGTAATAAATACACTGGCCCGTCCCTTAAGCCAGTGTGTCATCGATGAATACCCACCACTCCGCGATTCCGATAAATAATGCGAAAGGCTCAGATTATAACTTCTTTCTATTCCTGTTAGCGTATCACCGTATTCGATATTGCCCCGGTGCGAAAATTCCGTGGTCAGGTTCCGCGAGATAAGCCTGAAGGTAGAAATCTCGTCGCCCGTTTCGGTATATAGAGAATGCGTGAACCCGGCGGTCATCGAAAGCCAGTTGAAAGGCGAGGTTCTTATACTTGTCGACAAGTCGGACAAGGGGCGCGATTCCGCCAGAAAATCGTAGCTCCCGCGTGTCGTAACGGTCGCAAGCCTGATTTTTCTTCCCGACGAGAGCGTATCGACCGCAGTCTGGATAGAGAAATCCTGTGTTAGCGAAAAACCCATACTCTTCTTTTTGCTGCTGTATCCGGGGGAAATACCGCCGAAAGAATAGAAATTACCTGCGTCCTCGAACTCCGGCGCCCATGAGAAGCTCACCGATGGAGAAACATCGTGCTTGACCGATTGAACTCCGGCGAATCCGTGGAAAGGAAATCGACCGTAGAGATTGGTATTTGCGCTGACACTCGCGCCATAGGTAAACCTAACAGGCCAGGCAACCGAATCGCGGTCTTCGTCTATTGTAACCAAATGACCGCTGGCACTCGGGTTTAATGATAAATAGGGGCCTATCGAAAACGGCATACCCACGGATTGGTCGGACTGCAGCCCTGTGTGGCGTTCCGCAGTAGTCGAATCGTCGAGACGATAATGAACGCCAAGCCCGTTGATAGATAATGAAAGGTTATGATAGAATCTGCGGTCTAGTTCGCTTTCCGGTTCAAAAAGAGGGCGCGAATATCGGCTGACACGTAGTTTCGGCAGGTATGTAGTTATCCGGCCTGAAACGAGGTTCTCGGTGCGTTCTGCGTTGAGAGAAATATTACCCCAATCGAAGCTTTGTGAATACGCAAGATTGCTGGAGAGTGTTCTCTGCATACGGTCTTGCGGGTCGTATTCGGCGTCCGACAGAAATTCCTTATCGCTCACATAGCTGGCGCGACCACTCAGCGTCGCGTTCGGCCAGAGGTATTGTAGATGGCTACCCGATACGCTCCAGCGGTCGGAGCCTGTAGTCTCGAGGAATTCCGTATGCCTCTCGAACTCATAGCTCGCAGACAGATTACCCTTAAGCTTATATCGTAATGAGTAATTGGTTTTTCCGCGGAAAACCCACCCGGACTCCTCGTTGAAATCGAAACCCGCCTGACAGTCCCAGTAATCGCTGGCAGCCCAATAATATCCGACATTTCTGACAAACCTTTCCCCTTTCTGAAACTGGCCGATATCTAATGTTAACAGACCCGACCGGCGGCCCGATTCGACAGGGAAAACGAAAAACGGTATCGCAAAAACGGGCAATCTGCTTATATATAGGACTATATTCCGCGCGACTGCTTTATCCCTGGGAATCAGTTTCATCCGGTCGCTTTTGAAATGGGTGCGTGCGGTCTCGCATTCGCACGGTATAAAATCGGAGTTGGCGACATACAGCGTTTCGCCTCTTGCTTTATGGACCAGCCGTCCGTGGAAAAAACCCATATCGAGTTCGGTGCTGATAGCGAGCATCCGCCCACGTCCGGTTTCGATATTATAGACTATTTTTCGTCCCTCCATCGTTTGCTTGCTGTCCATCAGAACGGGGTAGTCGAAAACACTGTCCTCCTCTACCGAGGGTTCGGCTTTCAGGACTTTCGTATCGATGTCGTATATTATATTGCCCGCGTCGAGGCCGAGGTCGCCGTAACGGAGCCGTCCGCTACCCTGAATAGCGACGGTTTCGCGGGCTCGCGAGAGCGACATATAATCCCCATCGTAGAATAACGTTTCGGTAGAAGCGACCGTGCGAGCAGAATCCGCATTCAGATGTTCGACGATATACATCCCTTCCGCGTTTCTATGGACCTCGACGCTGTCCATAGAATTATCGACAAACCAGACGACAATGCTATCTCCGCTTGTAGTATTATTCTCGCGGCGGAGAGAATCATCCGGCCAAGGGTAATAGTTTGCGGTGGCTTCCCTGATGAGATGAGCTAGACTCAATTTGTTATTATCGAACTCGAAAACCATCTCGCGGGCGGTGAATTCACTTTCCGTTAGTGTCCCGAAACTATCCTCGGGCGGGTGCCAGAAGCCCATCGGCGGGATGTCTTCCATTTGCGAGCCATAGACGAATAGGCGGTCGAGTTCGCCCCTTTTCAATTCGAGAATCATCCGATTACCGACCAGGCGGTTCGTGCCCTGACTCAGAACGGGATTACCGGATAGTATTATCCTGCCGGCATTGCGGAAATAAGCGATACTATCTGCGGTAACACGCGTATCCTCCTGCCGAACTACTACATTACTATATGCGCGAATTTCGTCGCGGTTCGGATAGAAAATCAGTGAATCGGAATTAATATAGGTAACCGGTTTCGAGGTGTCCTGTTCCGTGATAACCACAAATACCGAATCTATCGCGGTGCCTTTATCCGGTCGGATTTCATAGATTAAAATATGCGCATCGAGGTCGACCAGCGTGCTGTCGATTGTATCTATACTCGTCAGGTGTGGCTCGATTTTCATTTCCAAACGCTCGACGATACCGTCATAAGTTCCATGTCCGCCGGTTACGATTAACGTGGAATCGATGCGCTCGAATCGGACATTGCCTATGCCGACAGCGAATCTATCGTCACGGCGGTAGAAAAGCGTATCCGTATATATCCGCTGGAGTGTATCCGACAGAACGACGTTCCCAACAAACTTAACGCGACCCGCCTTTTTATCCCAATCGGCAAAGCCGCTTCGGAGAATACGGTTCTCGTGGACTATCCTGATATTGCCGTAAAGCTTGATACGCGTGTGTTCGCCGGACAGGTCGGTTACCATCCGGTCGGCGTGTCGGAGAATAATATCCGCCGCAGGCAAGGTCGCGGCCAGTAAAGCAAATGTTATGTAAATCCTAATCCACACGGTATTAAAATAATCCGAGTTTATGAAGAGTCAACAATAACGTTTAGAGGGATTCCCTGAAAAATTATAATTCCTCTTATCCAGTTTTCGGTTACCTTTTACCGGTGCCCAAAGAGAATAAGCCCTCGATTTTAACTATGGGTAACGGAACACGGCCACATTCGGGACGCTACGAACTCATTTCGGTCGCTGGCGCGAGGGAGATATGGCTGGCGCAATACTCGCGCCCGAAATTATGTTTTTAAAATACCAATCGGGCGTAGCGAGTAGTGTGCCAGCCACAGGGTGGATGGGAGATTCCGCACTCGGTAACAACATATTTCGCAACCGATACTATATTTTCTAAAGGAGATTTATCGTCCTTTATTTATTGCAAACGAGTTTATTTTCGATATAATAATAACCGATATGGCTACTGGAAAAGATAACATAATATCGGAAAAAGAGCGACAGCTAATAGCCCTTTTCGATACGGTGGCGAGGATTACTACCGCGGAAACTCTGACCGACCAGCTTAACGAGGTCGCGGAGGGCGTCCGTGCCGCCGGGCTTTATCGTCGCGCGATAATTACGATATTCGGCGCCGAATATGAACGAATCGGTGTCGGTTACGCTGGCCTTACTGACGAAGACATCATTATCCACAAAAGCAAACCTCCTACTCCAAAAGAGCTATGGCGGGAGGTCTTTACCGAGAAATACAGGGTGGGTAGTTCGTATTATATTCCTCACGGAGACCCCCTCAATATAATGATGAGCGGGGTGGAGAGCCATACACCGGAGAAAAGCTTCGTCGGATGGCACCCCTCGGATATGCTGTTTATCCCGCTGATAAGTTTTGATGGCGAGATTATCGGCGTGATGAGCGTCGACGACCCGTTCGACCGATGCCGGCCGACCGCGGAATCATTACGAGTTCCTGAGCTTTTCGCGCGCGAAGCCGCGATTCTTATCGAAAGAAGCCGAATATCGCGAGAACTATCGAAAACCAAGCAGTATCTGGAGAACTTGATAGAGACCTCCGCAGACCTGATAGTAACGACCGATACTGCGGGAAAAATAGTTATTTTCAATAAAGCCGCCGAACGTATCCTCGAATACAGCGCATCAGAAATCGTAGGGCAACCCGTTACAATGATATATGCCGACGAGGCCGAAGCGCGAAAGATTATGAGACTTATGCGCGAGGGTACCGGCCGAGTCGAGTCGCTCGAGGTTATCGCAAAGGCGAAATCCGGCGAAGAATTCCCGATAAGCCTATCGGTGGCGATACTCTACGACGATAAAGGCAACGAAATAGGCACTATCGGCACATCTGAAGATTTACGCCCCATCAAAGAACTTCAAGAAAAAACAGCCGAACTCAAACGCAAAGAAGATATTCGCGCAGTGGTAGTTACGTTATCGCACAATATAAATACGTATCTTCAGGCGCTCACTACTGGCGGTCAAAATCTCGAGGAGTTGTTCCAGTCCGACGATATCGTTATAAATAATAAGGAAATCCTCGAACGCGCCGAAAACTATATGACCACGATAAAGCTTAACGCGGTCCGAATTCGCGAACTAACGAAAGGGCTTCGCAATCCGCCCGACGATTTGATTATCGACGAATATCTCGAGGGCATAAAAATGCTTCGATTGCAGGACGATTTGGAGGTCAATATCGAGGCTCACGACCACGAGGCGATGAGTTTCCCCGACGAGGAGCATCTGGTTCTGGTCGCGGACGACGATAGTTCTATTCGTGAGGGTATCGCAGATTTCCTTCGTGCGCACGGTTTCGCGGTCGATACGGCATCGGACGGCTCCGAAGCAATCGAGTTGATAGAAAAAAAAGCGAAACGTTACGACGCTATTATCAGCGATATCAAAATGCCGGGTGCGAACGGCTACGAGGTTTTTATGGCCGCTCGAGAAGCCGACCCAGAACTCGAGATTATCCTTATGACCGCGTTCGGCTACGAGCCGGGGCATATAAGGGTAGAGGTCTCAAAAAAGGGACATAAAAAATGGGTGTTCAAAGAAAAGCCGTTCGATATGAATAATATACTGAATATGCTTACAGAGATAATCGAGCAGAAATACGGGTAGCTCGTCAAATATGTAGAGATTTGAAATCCCGACCGACTAATCTAAATCGACCTGTAATCCATCAATACTGATGCCGGTATATCATAAGCCTCGATACGCATAGGACATAGATATAGCCGTCATCCGCAAGGACTGCGCGGGCCTCGGCCGGAAGAGGCTGTGTGTGTGCTCTGTATGTGTTCGCCGGATTAAACGTCTCGTAGACATACAGATTCGACGCTCCGCTGACATCGGCGTCGATTACATAAGCGTAATTGCCCTCGACCGCGACACCTTTACAAATATATTGCGTCGTATCGGTAAACACTTCGATGAGACCGTGTTTGTCGAGCACAGTAAATATCCCTGTGCTGGAGAACTCATCGCTTTTACCGGCAGCGAGAAATAGATGCTCGCAAAAGTAATCCATATCGAACGCCGTCTCACCGGTCGGGTAGGTTGCCCCGAGCTGGACAAGCGAATCAGGGTCGGCGATATCGAGCCTCCAGACCTTGAAACCGGTCTCCTCACCGACAAAAAGACGTCCAGCGCCTATTGTAAGCGAATATGTCTGATAATCTGTTACTACGTCTAATTCTATAGGGTCTGAAGGGTTGGATATATCGACTATCGAAACCCCCATACCCCTGCGGCCTATAAAAGCGTAATTCCCGCAAATAGCGATTCCGCGAGCACCGCTATAGGTCAAAGTCAAGCTCGACAACTCGACCGGACTAACAGGCGAACCGATATCGAAAATTTTGAGTTTATTCTCGAAAACGCCATACACGCGATTCCCTTCAACCCCGATACCGGCGACGGCATCGTAACTCGGATTCGGGAAAGAGGAAACGAGACCGGGCAACGATGGATTCGCAACATCGACAACTTTAATATAGTTACCGTCCCCGATAAATAGGTAATTATCCTCTTTCGCAAGCCCCAGGGCGGTGCCGTTGGTGAATATATTCAGATATCCGCACGGTGTAAGAACGCCCGGGCCGGTCGAATCGGGACGAACAGCCTCGGTCGTATCGGGAACCCCGTCTGTAGTATCGGGCGGTTCGCCGTTTCCGCTATCAGGCCCACCAGAACTTGAACAGCCATAGAAAACAACAATTCCGACGGCAAACAAGGTTAATATCGCAATACAAGAGCTTGTCCCGGATAATTTTCGCATAGTTTCCCTTTCAGTATTTAAAGATATTCGCAGTTCATTTTAGGTCAAGATTTAACTTAATTGAGATTTCCAAAAAATCATAATTCTCATCACACGACCCTCGGATACCACTCTGGGCTGAAAAAGGGAATAAGCACACAGTTCTATCGGAATTCGGCTACAAATACACGGAAACGCGGGTTACTTTCGCCCGCTGGCGCGAGGGCGGTCTTTGAGATAGTGGTGGGGAATCCTTGCGTCCGATATAATGTGTTCGATAAACCTTATGAGGACTCCGCAAGGAGCGTGCCAGCGGCTATACAATGAATCGCGTTACAAAACAATACGCTCCTTTTTTAATACAAGACACCTACTATGTCCTTTTACTCAAAAAAAATTATTCTAATCCTTGCATTTTAATCCTAAAAAACATATATTAACCATAAATATTTTTCCCTAATAGAAAATCTCAATATGCCGATTAATTCGGCAAAACCAAAAGTTAGTTATGACTAAAAGACTGCTTAATACAGAAAGTCTCGCTTTAACGCTCTGGAATCTCGAACGCTGCCGCCTCAATGGAGACAACCCCGACCAGAAAGATATCGACGACGCTTTAAACTGGATAATCAAGCGCCAGAAAGAACCGGGGCGCTATGGCCTCGGGTTCGCCGCGCCCACCGAACAAGACTATATTTCGTCGAAGCTGCCGACAGGCGAGAAACTCCACTCACGGGCGGGAACAGCGCATCTTTTAGGCGAGGAAGCCTTCTGGGCACTCGCAAAATGGCGCGGCCCAGACGCTCCCGGTATAAAAGAAGGCATTATCGGCATACTTGGCAGAGCGAGACGGTCGCCGGCAACTCTCGACAAAGGACGATATTGCTGCACCACGTGTAGCCTTTCGCTTTGGAGAGCTATAATAGCCTCCGGTTTGAAAGAGGGACTCCCGTTTGTCGAAAGAGGCCTATCTACGATGAGTCTCGACCGAGATTCTAAACTCGGCTGGAAAGGTTTCCAATTCGGATATACCGTTTATGCACTCTCGAGTCTCGAACACCCGCTTGCCGACCGCGAACTGAAATATTCCGGCGGCCGGATAGAACGCGCACTACGACGTATAAGGCGTTCGGAAGACCCATACGGACTAAAAAGGCTCGGTTACGAAAACGCTCTTGAAAGAATCTAAGTCAGTAGGATATCTACTAAAGGCGGTAGTGAGGATATTCGCTACCGTTTCTTATTCGCCAAGCAATTCTCCAGCCGCGTAAACAACCCTTTCCGGCGCGATACTCGTCATACATAAATGGTCCCCGCGAGGGCATTTCATTTTACCATGGGGACCACATGGTCGGCATCGCAGCTCTCTTTCCGGTTCGATAACCCGGACTTTCGACGTATAAGGAATAAAACCGAAATCGGGGATAGTCGGGCCTAAAATACAAACGACAGGGGTCCCGACCGCCGCCGCGAGATGTCCAGGCGCACTGTCGTTTCCTATAAACAAAGCGCTTTTCTCGATAATCGCCGCGGATATAAGGATATCGCCTATTCCCGCTGCGGATACGACACGGTAATTCGCCAATTCGACGATTCGCTCGCAGAGCTTTCTATCGTCCTTTCCACCTATAATGACCGCGGCCTTTACAAGCCCTTTTTCGAGAATAATATCTATCGCCTCCGCGTATTTCTCTGCGGGATAGCGTTTCGTTCCCCAGACGCTACCCGGTGCTACCGTTATGAATTTTGTATCTGCCGCAATTCCCGCGTTTTTCAGAAAATCGGTCGCTTTATTTCGCCGCGCATCGCCGGGGAAAACCTCGGTCAGGCACGGTTCTGCATTTTTGCCGATTACCTTCAGTAACACGACCATTCGTTCCGCTTCGGGGAGCCCGATAGGCCGGACGATTTTATCGGTGTAAAAAACCTCGCCGGGCGCACCGGTAAAACCGACCCTCCGAGGTATCCGTGCCATAAAAGACAAAAGCCCGGTCCGAAAAGAGCGATGCGGAAGAACCGCGATATCGAATCTGCGTTCGAGCAGCCTTCTCGCAAGCCCGAAAAAGGTCCTCAATCCAGTTTCGCGTCTTCGTTTATCATATATTATCAACTCGTCGATACACGGGTTATTATCGAAAACCTGTGCGCCTTCGGGCGTGGACAGAACAACTAAAATATCGTCCGGTTCGCCGAAAGCCTCCCGCGCGCGTCTGATAAGCGGCGTCGTCAGGATGCAATCCCCTATAAAAGCTGTCTGGACTATCAGAATTCGCATAGGGATATCATAATTTCAGGCCGTGTTAAGCGCAAGTCAATTCCCATAGATGAAATTTCCGGGAAAGCGCTTGATTAACGCGACCGACAACAACCCCACGAGCAGGCCGGTCGCGATTGCAGGCAAACTTACTAAAGGCAAAAAGAACCGCAACACGAACGGCGTATACACCAGCAAAACCGCGACACCGAGTTGCGAAAGACCGTGAGCGAGCGCGCCGGATACACTGATACCGTAAATCGAAAGCGGCGCTTTTATTCTCCAGAGGACTCCCATCACGGCTGCGGAGACCACAGCGCCCGATATCGACATCAAAAACGCCGCCGAACCTATTCTACCGAGAATCAGCGCGCCCAGTATCACTCTGCCGATAGCCACGGGCAAACCGTCCCACGGCCCGAGAACGACGATTGCGATAACGGTCGCAATATTGGCAAGCCCCGGCTTCAACCACGGAATCGGTCGGGGAATAAACTCCTCCAGCGCCCACAGAACAGCTCCCAAAGCGATAAGTATCGCGAGCACTGCGACGCGCTTATTCCTATCTTGTGATTGCATCGTTTTCGGTTTCGCCCTCGATAAAAACGGCGACACGTCCGGGCGCACAGATTATCGCGCTCCCGGGGCGAGAGATTTTTCCGGTTTTTACGCAGATTTTATGCGGGCAACTCGCCTCTACGACAGAAACATATCCATCAGAAACCTCTATCCTTATCGGGCCGACACAGCTCTCGAAAGCGATTGTCGTGTCCCGGGACAATGGAGTTTCCGCGATAATCTCGCCGGCGCAGACGATACCGACCTTCTCTCCGTCTCCGGTCAATAAAAAAAGCGGCGCCCACGCGATAATAATCCCAATCGCTATAGGGATACCATCCCAGACGCGCAGCTTCAGCCTCTTCGAGACCATTTTCCCACTAAATCCACCGGGCGACCGCAATTATCGCATTCACCGGTATCGGTAATACCCGTAACGCGAGCAGTGAACCCCGACCTGCCGACCAGCAGATTTCCACATTGCGGACAAAAACTGTCATTGCCACAATCGGTGCGGCGGTTGCCGACAAAAACATACCGAAGTTTTTCCGAAGCGATATCGAAAGCCTCGTGGAGGGTCTCGGTTTTCGTAGGCGGCGCGGTGAACTTATACGCCGGGTAATAACCGCTGAAATGAACCGGGATTAACGGGTCGATTGCCTCGACAAAATCCACGAGTTCGGCTATTTTCTCGGGCGAATCGTTGTAGCCGGGGATAATAAGGTTGGTGATTTCGAGATGCGCATCGGACGCCGCCACGGCTTCGATAGAATCGAGAACCGGCTCGAGGCGACCTCCGCATATCTTGCGATAAAAACCGTCGTCCATCGATTTCAAATCGATATTGAAAGCGTCGATAATTTCGAGAAGCTCGGCCAGCGGCGCTGGATTTATAAAGCCGTTCGTTACCATAACGTTGAGCAGACCCTTCTCGCGGGCGAGTTTGGCGCAGTCGATAACGTATTCGAACGCTATAATCGGCTCGGTATAGGTATACGCGATACCGATTGAATTCTCCCGCAAAGCGAGAGCCACAAGTCGCTCCGGCTCGACCGTCGAGGTCGGCCCATCGGTCTGAGAAATCGACCAATTCTGGCAATATTGGCAGGTGAGATTGCACCCGCGCGGGCCGGTCGACAGAATATTCTCGCCGGGATAAAAATGATAAAGCGGTTTTTTTTCGATAGGGTCCATAGAGAGGGAGATAATCTCGGAGTATACCTCCGTGTATAGCACTCCTCCCCTATTGATACGGGCATTACAGATACCGGCCTTGCCATCGCCGATGCGGCAGAAATGCGGACACAGCTCGCAGATAACCTTCTCGGCGGTTTCGTCGGTTTTCCAGTATTTGGCTTTATGGAGTTCCATTTGCGACAATCCAATCATTGTTGGATTTTCAAATTAAAATACAAAAGCCTAAATGTCAAACGGTAATGAACCTTGCAAAATAGAGAATTTTGTCATTTCGAGCGTCCGCGAGAAATCTCAAATCGTTGTCATTCAGAAGATTTCTCATCGCTTCGCTCCGCGAAATGACATTTGCGAGCAATTCTGCAGGAGTCTTTATATTTTCGTAAAGAGATGGAAATGAAATAAAGGGTAGCAGAGGCTTAAATACTAACATTAAGCCGTTAGGATTCGATTAGTAATTGGGGCTTAGACGTTAGGATTTTCGCCCTTGCCCTCAGGAGAAAGCGGTTTTAAGAGCAGGATTAGGATATTCGTTTGGCGGACCTATTTATTAGTCGGCTCAGATATATACCCCGTCAAAACCATAGGGACGAACGTTACAGGAAAAAACTCTTTGTTTGAAATAGACTTTATTAACATCCCCGCGTTGATAAATAGCCTATTTACCCACAACAGGTTGGGTTTTTAAAAAAAATACCACAATATATTGTATTTCCCCTTGACAATCGAAAACGCGCGATTTAACTTAACGAACGGCTAAAATTAGCCGTGATTTTTATGCCGGTGGACTCGAAACCGAAAAAA
>Ga0180301_10002679_pt1 | contig 14026 bp, 17 predicted proteins | sample GuaBasSediGuay16_FD_121797 | JGI IMG/M metagenome (GOLD analysis project Ga0180301, IMG submission 121797) | Subseafloor sediment microbial communities from Guaymas Basin, Gulf of California, Mexico - Guay16, Core 4569-2, 12-15 cm | ecosystem: Environmental > Aquatic > Marine > Hydrothermal...
CTTGTTCAAACTATCTATCTCTTTATCCTTTTGGCTAAGATCTTTTTTAGAGAGCTCGATAAGCTCATTAAGGCGTGCTATCTCTTTATCCTTCCTGGCAAGCTCCTCTTTAAGAGAGGCTATTTCTTTTTCCATTTCAGGTGATGGTTTGTATACGATTTGTTTCTTGGGTTTAGCCTTCAATTTCTCTTTAAGAGAGGCTATCTCAGCCTGGGCGTCTTTTAGCTTGCTGGAGAGGTCGTCTTTCTGCTTAGAGGTATTCTTTAATTTGTCTTTTAAGTCAGCGATCTCTTTGTCTTTTTGCTCTATTTCTTTTAATCGTGAAGATATCTTCTTTCTCTCTTCCCGAATGCGCAAAATTTCCTCCTTCAAAGACATAATACTTTTCTTCTCCTCTAAGATGTTCTCCTCTAAAACCTTCAATTTCCTTTCAAGCTCTTGTTTTAAATCCTCAGAAAAAAGATAAAAGGGCAGAGTAATAAAAGAAAGGAATAGAAAGAAGGTTAATCTTCTCGTATGATATATACTGATATTCATTGTTTCATTTAAAATTATACTTCGTGGTATTGGGTTGTCAAATAGTTTTTGGCTTCTTTATATTAGGTTGATTATATTCTTGTCATTTCTTTTTATGCCAATCTTTTGGTATAATGCTAATTGTCCATGAAAGAAACAATTCTATTGGATGATTTTCAGAAGAAAGCAATAGAGTATGGGTTAAAAGGATATTCTGTTATTGTATCTGCTCCCACCGGTGCAGGAAAAACACTTATTGCCGAGCATATAATAGATGCCTGTCTAAAAGATAATAAAGGGGTAATATACACTGCGCCTATAAAAGCTCTAAGCAATCAGAAATTCAGAGATTTTTCTAAAAAATATACTAACAAGGTAGGCATTGTAACAGGAGACGTTAGTATTAACCCCGATGCACCTCTTATTATTATGACTACGGAAATATTCCGCAATGCCATATTAACTTCTCCTGCGCGTTTTAATAATAAAATGTGGGTTATATTTGATGAGATTCATTACCTTGACGATATAGAAAGGGGCACAGTATGGGAAGAAACAATAATCCTTCTTCCTAAGCATATGCACCTTCTTGCTCTAAGCGCAACACTGCCCAATATAGACGAATTCATCCAGTGGCTTAAGTCAGTACATACTCATCCCATAAAAAAAGTTGTTGAAAAGAAAAGGCCCGTCCCTTTAACCTTCCGCTATCAATGCAACGACAACTTCTTTTTTACCTACAAAGAGTTAAAAAGGTCAAAATCTCTCTCTAAACACTACAGCAATAACAATTATCATATTAAACCAAACAAATTAAGTTCTCTTGTTGTACATCTAAAATCAAAAAATCTCTTGCCCTGTATATACTTCTCTTTTTCCCGCAGGCGCTGTGAAATTCTTGCGCACCAGATGCATGGCTTTAACCTGCTTGAGAGCAAAGAGAAAGACAGGGTTGTAGAACTGTTCAGTAAGCTTACAGAAACCTTTGATGTTACTGATACTACTCATATCAATTTTCTTTATCCCCTCATTAAAAAAGGTATCGGTTACCACCATGCAGGATTGCTTCCTCCTTTAAAAGAAATAATTGAAAGGTTATTTACTACAGGGCTCTTAAAACTTATCTTTACAACGGAAACATTTGCTCTGGGAATAAATATGCCTGCCAAGACGGTGGTGTTCGATACTCTATATAAATACTACGGCAGAACATCCAGGTATCTAAAAGTGCGAGATTTCTATCAAATGGCAGGCCGTGCAGGAAGAAGAGGTATTGACTCAAAAGGATTTGTCTATATAAGAGTGGACCCTGCACGTATCGATACGAACAAATTGGAGAATATAATATACGGCGAGTATGAACCTATAGTAAGCCAATTAAGAAGTTGTTATGCTACCATTTTGAACCTCTATAATATTATGCAAGAAAAACTATACGATATATACCCCCGCTCTTTCCTTTTCAAACAGACAAACTACTTTAAGAAGAAGGAGGCTTTAAACCTTCTTAAAAGAAAGGTTGCCCTTCTAAAAGAAATGAAATATATAGTCAATGGAGGGATAAGCTGGAAAGCAGAATTAGCTTCAAGAGTATACAGTTTTGAACTCCAGGTAGGAGAATTATATGAAAAAGGTATATTTGATTCCCTGGATGAACTATCCTTCTTCGTAGTTATATGTGCTTTAGTCTATGAGCCACGCAAAGGAGAAAAAAGACCAAAGCTCACAAAAAAAACAAAAAGATTAAAGAAAGAATTTAAGTACTTTATGAAAGGGATTCATAAAGTAGAAAGAAGATTCCATATATATCCCTTAAGCAAAAGCTTCTCTTTCAACCTTGCCGAAGCATCTTGTGCATGGTATGAAGGAATAAGCTTCTATAAGCTTAACAAACTCTGCGCTACAGACGAAGGAGAAATTGTACGTTATTTTCGAATGGCTATTCAGGTTTTAAGGGAAATGTCTTTATCTCCTACAATTACCTCTTCTTTGAAATCAAGAGTCTACCGCTGTCTTAAAAGAGTAAACAGAGATGTTATCAATGCAGAAAATCAGCTTACTACGGATATAAACTTACCAATATCCCCCTGACTTTCTTAAGCATAGTAAGGAACACCCCACATCTCTTTAAATACTATTTTCCCTAAAGGAAGCCGCTTGGGAGAATATTGAGTATCATCTTTAGGATAACCTAAGGTAAGCAGTTCCACAACTCTTACTGAAGAGGGAATATCAAGTATCCTTTTAACCTCCTCTTCGTAAAAAGCTCCTATCCAGCATGTCCCTAAACCCAATGCTGTTGCTGCTAAGCATATATGCTCAATGGCAATAGCTACATCAATAGGATAACACAACTGTCCACAACTCATTATATGATTATCTGTTTCGGCACAACAGGCAATAACTACTGGCGCTTCCCTTACAAACCCCTGGTTTTTTGCTGCTTTACACAACGCCTCCCTTTTATCCTTGTCCTTAGTTACAATAAAACGCCACTCCTGCCGGTTGCTTGCTGAGGGAGCAAGACGAGCTGCTTCAAAAACTCTTTTAATCTTTTCCTCCTCAACTTCCTTAGGAAGATATCCTCTTATGCTTCTTCGTTTTTCTATAGTGCTAAAGATATCCATAGCCTCCTCCCTTGAATGGCTTGCGAGACCCCCTCTTTATAACTACAATACCTGAAGAGTCAACAAAATAATTTTTCTTATCATGCTGGAGAGAGTATCCAATAAACTTACTGGTTATAATATTAAACCTATCTATAATGGCTCTATTGATTTGGGAATTCTTTCTTACAATGGTAAAATCCATAATTATCGAGTCTTTTATCCTGCAACCCTTCTCTACAATCACTCCTCTTCCTAAAATAGAATTAATAACTTCTGCATTGTATATCCGACAACCTTCTCCCACCAAAGAATTGCTAATTGAAGAACCTGCTATATAACTAGGAGGAACATTAAAATTGGAGGCATATATAGGCCATAAAGGATTATTTAAGTCCAAACGCGGCCTTTCTCCTAACAAATCCATATTAGCACACCAATAGCTGTAGATAGTACCTACGTCCCTCCAATAAAACCTATCTTCGTATTTCTTGAGCAAAGGAATCTTGTTCATTGAGAAATCATAAGCAAATACCTTTGCCTTCTTTCTTATTAAATAAGGGACGATATCCCGCCCAAAATCATGCGTAGTAGTTTTATCAGAAACCTTTTCCAACACATCTATCAACGTATCAGTATCAAAAATATAGTTACCCATAGAAGCAAATACCATACTCTTTCCTTTAAGGGAAGGTTTCTCCCGGAAACTCTTAACTTTAAGATTATCATCCACTCTTAAAATGCCAAATTTCTTTGCCTCCTTTTGCTCCACAGGAACCATAGATATGGTAAGATGTGCCTTCTTTCTTATATGAAAATCAACCATTTGTTTTATGTTCATCCTGTAAATATGGTCAGCGCCAAAAATAGCAACTATTTTCGGCTTAAAATCATAAATAAGGTTTATATTCTGATACACTGAATCAGCCGTTCCTCTATACCATTCTTTTATACCCTCCCGGCGCATTTGGGGAGGAACAACAGTAATAAAGTGCTGCGGTAATACGCCTGCCCTTCTCCAAGTAGTTCTTATATGTTCAATCAACGATTGTGATTTATACTGTACAAGAACATATACCGCATATATCCCTGAATTAACCAGATTACTAAGAGCAAAATCAACTATTCTGTACTTTCCGCCGAAGGGCACAGAAGGTTTGGTCCTTTCTAAAGTAAGAGGATGCAAACGCTCGCCCTTACCCCCTGCTAAAACCAAAGCTAACACGGATTCTCTCATGAATTACCTCTGGGAAAGATTGGATTAGCTGCCTTCAAACCTTTTTACCATCTCAATTACGCTTGAAGCATCTTTTGCTTCCATTAGCTCTTTACGACAAGAAGCATTCATAAGAAACTTTGACAGCTCTGCCAGAAGACGTAAGTAGAGATTCAACTGATTGGGATTTGCTCCCATAAGAAAGATAAGATTAACCTTTTCTCCATCAATAGAGTTAAAATCTATACCCCTGGATGAACGCCCAAATCCAACAACAAAATCAGAAACTGCCTCTGTCCTGGCATGAGGAATAGCAATGCCATGGCCAATACCTGTGGAACCAAGCTCTTCTCTCTCTAAGATATCACTTATTAATTTATCCATATCATTTATCTTGCCTTTCTTATAGAGCGTCTCGGCTATTTCTCTTATTGCTTCCTCTTTTGTTTTTGACTTTAACTCCATGATACAATCTTCTTCCCTAAAATATTCAGAAATCTTCATAGCGCACCCCTTTCTTTAATTTCCCAGCAAACTTTAGATAGCATACGATTTTATGTTTTTTAAGAGACCGTAACATAAAAGGCGATCTCCATCCTTCAGCTTATCTTCGGCGTGGGGAAAAGGAACAATTGTACCCTTCCTCTCAATACATAAAACAAGAATATCCTTTTTAATAAAACCGGCTTCGGAGAGAGTAAGTCCATTCTCTTTAGAATCCTTAGTTATCAACAGTTTTGCAATGCCATAACCTTTGGGCAGAGAAAAAAGTTCCTCCAGTGTCTTCTGTTTTATAAAACCTCTTGCTACAATTCTTTTTTCAATAAAACGGTTTAATGTACGGCTGAATCCCTTAAGTGTGGTCAACTTATAAAGAATGAGTATGGAAAGGATTAAAAAAAGAACTTTGCCTGCATCGGAAAACAGACTGTCCTTTCCAAAAGACAGAAAGAGCCCTGCGATAATAGATACTATCCCTACCTTGCCTAGAATCATAAGGACGGTAACGGTTCTCCTCCTTATAGGGTCTTCAAGAATAAGTTCTGCCTCGCGCGTGGTGAATCCTGTTCCTGTAAATGCAGATATCGCCTGAAAACGCGCAGTATCCTCGTCAAGGCCGGTCAACTTCAATATAACTGTAGCGATACGCACAATAAAGAAAAAGATAATAATTATAAGAATTAAAGGAATGATAGCCGAAATTATTTCCATTACTCTGTTAAGTTAAACGTGCAGCAATTCCCAGTAAAGTATTTACAAGAAATAACCGTAAGAAAATAAGAACAAAGAAAGCAATCAACGGAGAAATATCAATGCCTATGGAATAATGAACAGGAATAAGTCTCCTTATAGGCTCAAGTATCGGCTCAGTAGTCTTATATAAAAATTGAACAATGGGATTATAAGGATCGGGGTTCACCCAGCTTATGAGCGCTCGAATAATGATAAGCCAGTATAAAATAGTAATGCCAATGTCTAATATCTTCGCCAACGCTAAGAACAGATTGCCCAAAATAAACATTACCTCCTCCTTAAGACCTAACTCTTATAATCCTTTAGGGTATTATAAACAACCAAAGATAATTTAGCAATAAAATCTTTTGCTTCCTTATAATTCTTAAACTTATCCACCATAACACAAATTATATAGTTACAACTGTTGGAAAATACAATACCAGCATCCGCTACTATACTTCTTTCTAGCCCTGTCTTATGAGCCACCGTTACCGCAGGCGGCAAATACTTAGGTATCCTGTCGTTTACAACCTGCCTCTTAAGGAGCAAAACCATAAACTGTGAATAAAAAGGAGTTATTAAATTCCCGTTATATATCTTTTCGAGAAGATACCCCATATCCCTACAGGAAGTATAATTCTCTAAGCCTTTTTTACGAGAATAAAAATCCATCATCTTACGTTTAAGTACAGTATCCTTCAGGCCTATTTTCTCAAAAACTACGTTTATGTAATCAAATCCCAAGATATCAATAAATTTGTTAGCAGCAGTATTATCACTGTAAGCAATCATGCATTCCAAGAGCTTACCTATGCTAATTTTATAAGGGAGTTTTTTATGCTTCAAGATTCCCGAACCTGCTGTTATATCTTTCTTTCTCAAAGTAATTAATTTCTCCAAAGAAACTTTACCTTCTTTTACAGCAAACAATACTGCCACCATAACAGGTATCTTTATAAGACTGGCTGCGGGGAGCTTATTATTATCACGATAGGATAGAATAACATCATCCTTACTAAGAAGTTTAATAAGAAATGAACTCTCACAATTAAAGGAATTAACCACCGAGTTGACATTTTCCTTTAACCGTCTCTGTATTCTTCTCGTCGCTTGATAATGCTTAAGATTATAAAAAGAGAAAAGGGAAAGGAATAAAACCACACTAAGAAAGCAAAAGACGACGAATTTTCTTCTCATACACCTCTATCCCTTGAATGAACAGAAGGGACATTACTCTAAGGATAACATCCGATTCTTTGGCTCTATCTTCCAGGCGTGAGATGCCACAATAACAGCAAAAAATAATGTATAGATTAACCAATCCCTGCCAATAACAACAATAGCAAGCCAAGGATAATCTCCATAGGGTTTGGAAAACTCTTCTATTAAAGAAGAAGCTAGAAGAGATATCAAGACAACAGGAGTAATAACCTTAACGGAGCTATCCCACCACCATTTGTTTAAATTCCACCTGCTATAATGATTAATATGCTCTCGTAGTTTAGCCGCTTTATAAAACCAACCTAAAATAACACACTCAAAAATAGCAGCAAGGACTAAACCATACTGTGTAAGAAAATGGTCCACAATATCCAGCCAATAAATACCTGCCTGAGTAGTAAAAATAATCCCTCCTAAAAACCCCGCTACAGAAAGGACAGAAACAACGAGTTTACGTGAATAATGAAACTTATCTATTATTGCAGAAGTAAATGCTTCCAAGATAGAAATAGCTGATGAAAGACCAGCAATAACAAGGATACCAAAAAAGATAAGGCCGAACCCCCGCTGAAACGCTGGAAGCATACTTATAGCTTTAGGGTATGCCACAAATGCTAAACCTATAGACTGGTCTACTACCTCTGAGAATCCCTTTGATGTAGAGTGGACCATATATCCCAGAATAGAAAAGACTCCAAAGCCGGCAAGTAACGAGAATAAACAGTTAAAAATGCTTATAATAAAAGAATCCCTTACTATTTCACTCCTCTTAGGCAAATATGAAGCATAAGCTATCATTATGCCAAAACCTAAACTTAAAGTAAAAAATATCTGACTGAAAGCATCCATCCACACTTTTATATCTTTTAGACGACTGAAATCAGGCTTAAGATAAACAGCAATACCTTCCCTTGCGCCAGGAAGTTTTATGCTCCAAACTACAATAATTAAGGTAAGCAGGATAAGAAGGGGCATAAAAATCTTGTTGGCGCGTTCCAGTCCTTTCTGAACGCCACTGAATACAATAACCCAGTTACACAACCAGACCAAAAGAAGACAAAAAAGTATAGGGGTTCTTAAATCTCCCAAATCAAAAGGCCCTTTACTTACAACAAGAAACTTCTGAAAAAAGAAAGCATTAGGATCAGCTCCCCAGGAAAGGTTAAAAGAATAGAAAAAAAAGTTAAAACACCAGGAAATAACTACTGAGTAATATAACACAATGCCAAACATCACAAAAATAACCTGCCACCACCCTAACCATTCCCATTTTTTAGAAATACTCGCAAAACTTGCAGGAGCAGAACCCCTCATTTTATGCCCTAAGCCAATCTCAAGAATCATAAGAGGTATACCCACCACAAAGAGAGCGATAAAGTAAGGAATAAGAAACGCTCCTCCTCCATTTTTGTAACAAAGATAAGGAAAACGCCATATATTACCAAGACCGATTGCTGAACCCACAGCAGCAAGAACAAAACCAATATGAGTCTTCCACTGGGGACGATGATGGATGAAGACATCTTTTTTCATCTTCTATTCTAATCCTCCTTTCTTAGTATATCTTCTCATATTTTCCTTTGTCTACCTTTTTTAACTTATGGAACCCTTTTTCCTTTGCTTTACTGTCAAAAGAACTTTTAGAAAATCCAACAGAAAACACCGAAAAAGTTTTCACAACAGGCCCACCGCATTTAGGACATTTCTCTAAAGGCCTATCACTAACCTTCGCAAAAATATCAAAACCATCCCTGCAATAATTACAACCTCTTCTTCTGTCCTTAGCGCAGTATTGATAAATAGGCATATTCAATCCCTACAAACGGAAAAAGAAATTTATAAGGGGGTCGTCAAAGGTGCGTGAAGCCTTGCGATAATAATAACCAAGATAAACAAAAATTAGACCTGAAAAAATCAGAATAAAAGCTACAATAAAAGAAAGAAGCTGTGGATAAATAGCAATCAAAAGCCCTGAGATAATTAATATAATCCCTAAAACCATTCTCTACCTCCTTTTTTACTAATATAGCTGTCTTCACATATTATTATACTATACTATTTAATATTCTCCTTTTCAACTTTTGTATGAGCTGATAAATTCCTCCATATCTCTAGCCAGTCCTATTCTTATTTCCACCCTTTTTTTACTCACAGGATGAATAAAACTTATAAATGAAGCATGAAGGGCTAAGCGTTTAAAGTCAACTCTCTTTGAACCCACCAGGAAATCCCTTCTATAAGCATATTTACGTTCCCCCAGAATGGGTATTTTATGTTTAGCAAGATGAATTCTAATCTGATTCGTTCTTCCTGTAAGAGGAATAAATTTCAATAGACTAAATTCTCCAAAGTTTCTTACAAGGCGATAATAGGTTTTTGCTCTTTTTTTCTTTTCACCAAAGCGTGCACCTTCTTTATCCAAAATATACTCATCAAATAATCCTTTACTCTTCGGCGGTCTTCCCTTTACAAAAGCAAGGTACTCTTTTTTCACCAAGCCTTTTCTAAATTGTTCCATAATGTTTTTTTGAATATCTTTAGCCTTAGCATAAATGATAATCCCTGTTGTTTCTCTATCCAGACGATGACAAGGATAAACAGATTCTCCTAAAGCATCCTCCAGTATAGAAGTTAAAGTATGTTTTTCTTTTTTATAAGAGGGGTGGACTAAAAGCTTTGCTCTCTTATCAATAACCACAACATACTCATCATTAAACAGTATTTTAAAAGGCTCTGTCTTCATCTAAAGAAGTTTGGCGTCAGAGGAAGAAAAGGTCTTAAAAAAGATATTCTCTACTTCTTTTTTCAACTCTCTCTTAAGAATCTTGCCCGTTGTGTTTTTGGGAAGCTTATCTTTTTTTATAATCTTAACAGGAACTTTATAAGAAGCAAGATTGGCACGCAAATATCTCAGAAGGCTTCTCTCGTTTATGCCATCACCCGCAACAAAGGCAACAGGAACTTCTCCACGGTGAGGATGTCTTACACCAACGCATGCAGCTTCCTTAACCTCAGGTTGTTTATATAAAAGTTCCTCAATCTCCCTTGGATAGACATTAAACCCACGCACATTAATCATATCTTTCTTCCTGCCTCTTATGTAAATATACCCCTCTTCGTCAAGAAAAGCCAAATCTCCGGTATAAAGCCACCCTTCTTTTATAACCTTATCTGTCTCCTCCTGTAAGCCATAATACCCCTTCATCACATTAGGGCCTTTGACTAGAAGCTCTCCTGTCTTTCCTGTTGATAAACTTGCTCCTTTATCATCCACCACCCTAACTTTAAGAGAAGGCAAAGGTAATCCCACGGAAGACAACTTTCTTCTTCGTGGAAGATTTAAAGAGACTACGGGAGAAGCCTCGGTAAGCCCATATCCTTCAAGAAGGGGCCGCTTAAATTTTTTCTCAAACTTCTTTAGCACCTCAGCCGAAAGCGGTGCTGCTCCTGAGATAAAAATTCTCACCGGATTAATAACTATTGCCAAAAATCGCTTGTACCATGGCATCCTCATCTGAGCTAAGATATTATATATGGAAGGAACACCAACAAATACTGTAACTCTATTTCTATACACCACCCTTAGCACACGTGCAAAAGGCTTTACTGTCCTCATAAGAACAATCCTCGCTCCCCTATAAAAAGGAAGAAGCATACATACTGTAGAGGCGAAGGAATGAAAAAGTGGCAGAATACACAAAAAAGAATCCTTCGGTTTTACCTTAATAGCGTCGACACAATCCTTTACATTGGAAAGAAGATTCCTGTGGGTTAGAGAAGCTCCTTTGGGAATACCTGTGGTGCCTGATGTATAAATTATTTCTGCAATACAGTCAGCAGTAATGCCTCCTCTAAAAAGAGGCGTCTCTTCTTCAATTAACTTATAAAATATTTCTACTGAAGCGTCATTGCAATAAGAGACACATATAATATGCTTAAGCGATGAGACTCTAGAAAGAATAATCTTAGAATCTTCCACCTTATCAATAGATACAATGATTATAGATGCTTGGGAGTTTTCTGCAATAAACTTAGCCTCCTCCCGCTTAAAGAGATTATTTATAGGAACAACTATTGCTCCTAAAGAAATTATTGCAAAATATGAATATATAAATTCGGGACAATTATGAAGCCATAAACAAACTCTATCACCTTTTCTTATTCCTTCCCGATAAAGAGCAGAGGCAAACTTTCCAGAAATTTCCTTAACCTCTTTATAACTTATTCTCTTAGCTCCAAAGACAATGGCTTCCCTGTTAGAAAACATACTGGTACTCTTATAAAACATATCTGTCAAAGTAATAATATTTTCTTCTTTCATCCTGCCTTAACACACACTATCTTTCTAACTTCCATAACAAAAATATACCTGCAATACTGCCTAAACTATTAGCAACAATATCTCTAAAATCAAAGGAACGATAAGGCAAAAAGTATTGAATAGTTTCAATGAAAGTTCCCAAAAATAAAACATAAAGAAAACTCATCAAATACCTTGATGAAGAAAAGGATGATATACAGAAATACGTCATAATAAAATAAATAAAAAAATGTATTATTTTATCAAGAGTGTATTCTTTAATATGAGGCTCTTTTATAGGCAGTATAGAAACAAAAATTACAAACAAAGAGTATATAACTAATATCTTCTTAGCAGTTTCTCTCTTCATAACACACTGATATATAGATAGTTACGGCAGAAGAAAAGTAAACCCGTCATAGGCAAACTTTATGTTGGGAAATTCTTTCCTTACCTTCTTTTCAACAAGACGTAGTTTAGCACGTAACATACTCATACCGAAATGGGTAAATATCGCAACCTTAGGTTTTATATCCTTAACCAAAGAAATGGCCTCATCCAGACATAAATGTTCATAGTCTCTACGCGGCTGATAGAATACAACATTGATAACTAATGTAGTTGAATCTTTATATGCCTCTACCAAGTCTTCTGTATACCGGGTATCGGAGATAAAAGAAACCGTTTCCTCTCCAAGATAGAATTTTAAACCGTACGTTTCTACAGAATGGATATTCTTAAAAGGCACAGATAAATTAATATCTCCTAGCGAATACTTTCCTTTTTTAAGTGTTACTATCTTTTCAGGAAGACTTTTCAAATAAGAAAAGATAACGCCGTCTTTTCCGAAAGCATCTGAAGGGGCAAAAAGAACTCCTCTTTTTCTAAACCCACCTTCTGTCATCGCCTCAATCATTACATTTACATCTCCTGAGTGGTCAAGATGCTTATGAGTAAGAATAATACCGTCTAAACTCGTAGGGTCAAGTGAAGGACGTGCATGATTACAACGGACAATCGCTCCTGGGCCGGGGTCTATGATAATATTGGTAGATTTATAATTAAGCCATACCCCCCCTGAAGAACGCAACTGTCTTATCATTACAAACCGTGCTCCTGCCGTACCTAAGAATTTTATAAATCCCATACTCTAATGTTAGTGAACTAATAACAATCCATCTTCTTGCTTCTTTACTTATACCAATTTTCTCTAACTTTTGAAAGGAATTTATTTTAGCTTCCTTTCTTAGAACAATAATATCATTGGCTCTTTTTTTACCAATCGTAGGAATTTTTATAAGGTCTTCAAAACTTGCTTTATTTATATCAATGGGAAAAATGTGAATATTCTTCAAGGCATATCCTACCTTAACATCTTTATCTCTCAATAAATTCCCAACCTCATCATATGAAAAATCGCAAGGTGAAAAATTATAGTCTCTAATTAAGAAATCTGCTTCATATAAACGTTTAATTCTTAAAGTATCCACGGGAGGAACATTCTCAAGGGGGGTACCTTTATAAGGAATAAATCCACTATAATAAACTCTTCTAAGATTCAACTGTTTATACAACTTCTCAGTAAAAGAAAGTATCTCTCTGTCGGATTCACCCGCAGCTCCTACAACAAACTGAGTAGTTATACCACCAGATAGGCAATACTCGCTGTTGAGTTTGCTTAAATATTTAAGCCTTGAAAATAAGCCGGAGAGAAAATCTTTATTGGAAACTTTACTCAAGTATTTCTGCGCAGGAAACTCTAAATTAATGGATAACCTGTCAACATAAGCAAACAATGTTTTAATCAAAGGCAAACTTACGCGAGGAAGAACCTTAGCATGGATATAACCTCTATAGTTCAACTTCTTTCTTAAGAAAGAAACTGTTTCCAATATTCTCTCTTGAGAATAATCCTCTGTCTTGTATATGCCACTAGAAAGAAAAATGCCTTTCACTTTGTTTTTCTTATATAGATTTACAAACATATTGGCTAAACGCGGGGGCCTAAAAATAAAACGCGCACAGTTGCTCTTTACGTTGCTAAAACAGTAACTACAATTGTATGAGCAGCGGTTTGTAAGAAGAACTTTAAAAATATAGTTTACCTTCTTACCTTTTGCAGGATAGATATAAGAAGATAAAGAATCAATCTCAACATCTGTGCCTTTTGATAAAATGCTGTTGGTATTTAACAAACTTCTCATTGTTCACTATAATAATACCACTATTTTTAAGAAGGTAGGCAAACAATCCTAACCCTCTACGTAAAATATTATTAAAAGTTCCGTCATAAACAAAGTCCGGCGAACAAGAAGGGCTTCTTGACTTAAGAATAGCTAATCTTATTTTATTATCTATTACTATCTTAAAAGCGCGCTCTGTGCCTTTTATAAAACTTTCTGTCACATCCTCGCCTTTTGTGCCTACTACCTTTGCTTTATTAAAGAAAACGTCCTCTGTTTTCCCTATTATTTCAAAAGGACCCCGTTTTCCTTTCAACCCTCCTAACTCCTCAGGACATACTCCAACTACCTTACAATCCTTTAACGCCTCTACCAAAGACCTATCAAGGCAATCCCTTCCATCATAGCGACATTCCCTTCCCAGAAGACAAGCACTTACTATTACAGTTGTCAGTTTATAACTCATAGCCCTCAGTCTTTTTATCGAGTATCTACATAAAGGCCACCTCGTCACCAGGTTACCCGTTACACGGCACACGTAAGGACCCGCTCGCCATTCGGCGAACTCAGGACTTTGCTTTGCTCGCTAGGACGTAAGGACGTAGGACGTATGGCCTTTAAGGCCGTCATACGTTGTCATATACATCTAACTCATCAAAATCTTTTACCATTAGCAAATTTCCTCTTTCTTACAACTGTATGACGTTGTGACGTCAGGCGGAACTTATGACTATCGTATGACGCGAAC
>Ga0180301_10002680_pt1 | contig 14021 bp, 14 predicted proteins | sample GuaBasSediGuay16_FD_121797 | JGI IMG/M metagenome (GOLD analysis project Ga0180301, IMG submission 121797) | Subseafloor sediment microbial communities from Guaymas Basin, Gulf of California, Mexico - Guay16, Core 4569-2, 12-15 cm | ecosystem: Environmental > Aquatic > Marine > Hydrothermal...
ACCTATTATAATATTATTTATTATGTGGAGAAAGCGATCTACCATTTAATGTCTATTGATCATATGATGGAGGATTATTTAAATAATACATTTATTTCAATGCTTTTATATCTCTGAGTAAAATTATACTAATGAGGATGTACGTTGAATACTGATATTATAAAGCTATTTTTTGCTACAATCTTCTCTATATTGTTTACGGTATCATTATTTTATGCAACATTTATTTTGCCAATATATCTAAACACTTTATTGAGAAGAATATTCCCAGATATTTTTCAGTGGGAAGTAGTACCAGAGCACATAGGATCTTTATTTAACTGTGCTTTATTTATTGGTGCGGTTGCACTCTTTTTATCAATAGGGCTCATTATTCTTGGCTTTATGTATCGTTGGACTAAAGTCAGCTTTATTGGTGCCTTTACAATATATCTACCTGTATTTAGTGGCTTTGCAGCTTCGATGTTTTTATTTGCTGGTATTGGTGTTTTAAGATTTATATGGTATCCTCTTGTTCAGATAATGGGTGGTTTTGCAGGAATATTATCAATTGGTTTTACTGTTTTATTTATACCAATTTTAGTTATTATAGCTCCTTTTATGCTTCTTGATCTTCTGGGAGTTACAAGTATGGCTTCCATGATAGCCTATCAAATAGTGGCTATGTTACTGGCTTTTATTGGCTTCATTATCTTGGGAATATCGATTGCCACATGGTTCTATTATCGTTTAAAAGGAGTTAAAATAATTAGGAAAGGAATATATAAGTATATAAGGCATCCTCAATATCTTGGATTTTTAATATGGAGTTATTCATTAATTCTTATATACTCATTCTTAATAGCCTCTCCATTTGCTTACTATCCACCTCCAGGCCTACCTTATCTAATACTATTATTTACCATAACCGGAATAGCTCTCATTGAAGAAGAGAAACTTATTGAAAAATATGGAGACGATTATAAAGAGTACAGAGAAAGAGCATCTTTCATTATACCATTGCCGAAGAAGATTAAAAATTTAATTCTATGGATACCGCGGAGGGTAATCTATAAAGATATTCCAGAAACACGATTAGAGGTAGTAAAAGTACTGATCATCTATTTTATCATCATAATACTTATTTCATTACCATTTGATATAATTCTATTTAGCTATTAACATGGATTTTACTTGATAATTTCTTTAAAGTGATTAGAAATTAAAATTATGGTCATAAAAAGAAGTTTGGACACGAATATGGAATCATCACTAGTGTTTGATATGCAATGGAGCAATATTGTTAGAACTCATTGCAGATAATAGCTATTAAAAAGATATTTAGATGAGATAGATAGGTTGATGAAGTGGATTTAATAACTTATTATAGCCTATATTGAATTAGCATTTAACTGTAAATTTATTTATGGAAAAACTAATTAATTAACATAATGTTTTTATTTTCAAGTCTTAATAAGCTAAATCTTGGTGTTTTTAAGCATGGATATTTATGAATACTGGTACAATAGGTTCTATAATAAAATTAGGGAGAGAAAACCATTACTCGGTACTTGGATAACTATTTCTCATCCTGAGACTGTAGAAATACTATCAAATATGGGTTTTGATTGGTTTGTATTCGATATGGAACATGCTCCATTAACTATTGGGGACATAGAGATAATGTTAATGGCTTTAAAAGGTAGTGATGTAATACCTATTATAAGGGTTCCATGGAACGATCCTGTATATATAAAACGAGCATTAGATCTTGGGGTAGCTGGCGTACTTGTTCCATGGGTTAATAGCAGGAATGAGGCTATGGAGGCTGTAAGAGCTGTGAGATATCCACCTGAAGGAATACGTGGAGTTGGGCCTAGAAGATGTGTAATGTATGGTTTATGGGATTCTGTGGAATACTTTAATAAATGGAATAAAAAAGTAATTCTAATTGTACAGGTAGAGACTAAGGAAGCATACAAGAATCTCGAAGATATACTAAATGTAGATGGTATTAATGGTATATTTGTAGGTCCATCCGATCTCTCCGCTTCCTTTGGCATATATGGTAAAATAGATTCGCCAAAGTTTATTGAAATTCTAAAATACATTGTGTCAAAAGCTCTTAAATATGATAAAGTAGCTGGAATAATGGCTAAAACACCAGAATTTGCAGCTAAAGCTATAACTATGGGATACAACTTTATCTCATTATCACATGATACAAAATTCTTAATTTTAGGAGCAAAATCATTCCTAGAAAGAACAAAAAGCTTAGCAGGTCTATAAATATAGAAATCATTGGAAATTCTATGAGATATATTTTCTAAAACACATAAAGTTTATATATTATATTTTAATTATACTTTTCCCAATTATATATTAATAGTAATAATACTTTCATTACCTATATCATAGTTCTTATGATATACACTTTTACTCTCCTCCTGAGATATATAATTAGTAGAAATAATTCAGGTAGGTATTATATGGAGGTTATTGACGAGATTAAATATCGGGAAGAGGTCTATGAAATTAGTTTAAGAAATGGAAGTATAGAAATAAATAACGCAAGAAACAACATTAATGGACAAAGAATTCTTAATGATAACAATATATTAATTATTACATCAAGTAATTCCGATCCCAAATATTACAAACAGTATATGTCATGGGCAAGAAATATTTCAAAAAAGATCAGGCTACGAGAAAAAATCAAATGGTTTCATAAAGAATACTATAAAGGATCGGTTACTGTAGGGTCTGATGACGGTATTGAACCATTAATTGAACTTGTAAAATACACGTATAAACAACTTCTTGATAAAGGCCTAAAATCAGAGGTCATAGGCATTTTCAAAAAGATTCATCGAGAACATAAAATAATAATTGATAATGGAGAGGCTGTTGAGGATAGGATTTTATATGAACTTTATATTTATCCGTATACAATCCATTATGGAAGAGTATTATCTTCTTCGAAACTCATTGGAGATAATAACGTGAAGGGTTTATATAATAAGTTAGATAAAGGACTTGATGATATTTATAGAGACATTATATTAAAATCTAGATCTAAGAGGCTTAATCCGGTTTATACTGGGAAATGGAATGTTATATTGACTAAAGAATCTGCTCCCGTTATCTACCATGAAATTATTCATTTACTGCAGGGAGATGAACCTTTTAAACTTCCTCTTGGATATAGATTTGAAGCAGATATAACTATTATAGAAGATCCTTTTTATAGAGGCCCTCTTCAAAGATTATTTGATGATGAAGTTTATCCGGCATGGAAGAGGACTTTGGTAGAAAAGGGATTAGTAATTGATTATTTACATACCAGAACTACTGTCTATGAAGGTATAAGGCCCGGTAATGCCCGTGGCTTATTTACTAGATCAAAGCCATTACATTATCAGTTAATTATTAAACCTGGAGATTGGAGTATCGAGGAAATGATTATTGAGTCTAGAAAAAGTATTATTGTTGAATCCATTGCAGAAGCACATATACATAGTAGATACATTAGAATAATTCCCGAAACCTGTCTTGTTAGTAAAAAAGATCGTGTAGAGCCAGTATTTGTAGGTGAGATACTTATACCTATTGATAAGTTGAATCAAATATTCATCGGCACTAGTAAGAATATCTTTAATAGATATACATTTGAGAAAGGATTTGAAGTCTATGAAGAAGCTCCTGCTACACTAATTTATGGTAGAGTCCTTGTATAACCTATTTTCCCGATCAAGTATTGCTACGAAAGAACCTTTCTCGACCCCAATAACCCTAGCCAAAACATTGCACTTAGGGATCAATAAGAATACCTTTGGCTTGCCAATTCTTATTGTATGTAAGTATTCAAAATGTGCCATACCCTTAGCAAATACGATGTCGCTTCTCGTTAATTCATACATGAATTCTTCTGAAACATATTCTAAATGTATACTAGATCCGCTATATCCAGTTGATATTAGATTATTTACTAATTTATCTAAACCGGCATAGTATGCATCGCTTAATGTAATATCGTTTTGAAATCCTGGATCGTCTTTAACAACTCCTATAACATTATTACCTAGTTCTCTCAAGATCTCTATTAATAGAATATCATATATAGCTTCTCCCGCATTATCGAATAACCATAGAATATTTAGTTTACCCTTCCTAACGAAATCATAGATCTCTTTTGTATGGTCAATGCTAAATCTAGACGATAATATTTGATTAATATCTAATATGTCTGGAGGACGATGGCCAGATACACCTGTATCAAGTAAGTTTCCTGCTATACTAATCATTGTAGCTATTCTAAATCTTTTATAATCATTATATTTCTCAAGTACATTTCTAAATGTATCAATAGATCTTAATGCTTCATCGATAGATCTCTTTCTAATATTTGCATAGTATTCCTTAATTTCTGGTACCATATACTGTAATTCTTTGAATATTTTTGTAGCTATAATAGTAAGCTCTTCATTTTTAATAAATTCCTCTCTGATCACATTTAGCAAATCAAGCATATGCTTTATAGATCTATTATGACCTAGTTTAAGCGATAAGATCTCATTTAATCTAACATCAATAATACATTTAATACATTCGGGATAGATTTTCATCCAATTATTCACACTCCATGTAAAATCCTCTAATCATTCTAGAAAATAATATTAAGTGAATAATATATCTATTTTAGACGATCTAGTTGGCACATAGATCAAATTAATGTAGTACTTGTATATAAGTGAATAATTGATTGCCATTAATAATAGGTTATTTTATTAAAAAATATTGATATAAAAAAGGACTTTACTTAGGTGCATTAACAGCTCTATTTAGGAGATCCTCCCAGACAGCATCAACATATTCTTGGAACTGCTTAAGTAGATGACGATTCTCGGGCTTTAATAGATGCCTGAATCTACCTTGTAGTTCAAGGAATTTCTCTACTGGTTGCTTAAGCTTTGGATTCCTAGCTATAGCTAGACTACGGTCAGTTAAGAAGTAGCCTTTACCACGTATGAATTCCCATAATGGGAAGTAGCATGTATCAACAGCTCTACGGCTGATCTCAATAGCGAGATTTATCTCATGCCTCCATCCACGATTACATGTACTTAATGCATGGATAAAGGCTGGTCCATCAACCTCAATACCTTTTCTAACTTTCCTCATAAAGTCGGCCCAATGAGCTGGTGTAGCAGTAGCTACATAGGGTATACGGTGAGCAACCATTATATCGGCTATAGGCTTTTTCTCTTGGGGCTTACCAGGTATTACTTTTCCGATAGGACTTGTTGTTGTCCATGCAAATGGAGGTGTGCCTCCACTCCTCTGTATACCAGTGTTCATGTAGGCCTCGTTATCATATAGTATATAGAGTACGTCATGGCCTCTCTCGGCCATACCGCTTAGTGCTTGTAAGCCTATGTCAAAGGTACCTCCGTCACCGGCAAATACAACTACATCAACATGATCGTATGGTAGCCTACCGCTCTTCTTCATAGCCTTAATAGCAGCTTCTATACCGCTTGCAGTTGCAGCAGCATTTTCAAAAGCATTATGTATCCATGGTATAGCCCAACTAGTATATGGGAAAATCGTTGTAGCGACCTCTACACAGCCAGTAGCACTAACAGCAATAGTTGGTCCACGGAAAGCAAGGCCTGCAAGTTTAACTATTAATGGAGCTGCACATCCAGCGCAAAGCCTATGTCCGGGTAATAGTATTGATTTCCTCTCCTCAGCAAGCTTTCTAAGATTAAGTATGAGTGGTTGTTCAACTTTCTTTCCAGGTTCATATCTTATGAGTTCATATGGGGATTTAGACTCGGCCATCAAGATCACCTCCTCACTCTCTTACACCAAGGAACTTAAGTCTCTCCTTAACAACACCTGTCTTAGCAATTTCAAGTAACTCCATGTATGCCTTCTCGATATCCTTTGGAGGAGCATCACGACCACCAAGACCATATACGTAATTCACGAGTATGGGTCTCTCACTCAAATCATATAGTGCTGTATTAATCTCCATGAAGCATGGACCATAGCTTCCAAAGCTAATTCCACGATCCATTACACCGACAACTTTAACATCTTTAAGTAACTCTCTAATCTCATTGAATGGGAATGGCCTGAACATCCTAATCCTTATCATACCCACTTTGTATCCCTTATTTCTAAGGCTCTTAGCTACATATCTTACAGTACCTGAAGTACTGCCAATAACAGTCATTACTACGTCAGCATCTTCCACGGCATATGTATCAAGTATTCCATCACCATACCTCCTACCAGTAAGCTCATACCATTCTTCATTAACGCGTCTTACAACTTCAGGAACATTTTTCATAGCTTCGATCTGGTGCATCTTGTGTTCGAAATAGTAGTCATATAGATCTAATGGTCCGAAGCTAAGTGGATTAGCAGGATCTAGTGTAACATCCACTTCTTTTCCAAGGTAGTCGACAAACGTCTTAACAGGCTTTCTATATCCACCTAAGAACTCGTGTACAACCTCATCGGGCAGCATCCTAATATTCTCTAGTGTATGGCCTAGGAAGAATCCATCAAGATTAACAGCTACTGGAAGCTGAACCTTCGGATCTTCGCCTATCTTGAATGCTTGTATTGTTGTATCATAGGCTTCCTGACTATTCTCTACGAAAAACTGTATCCATCCACTATCTCTCATGCCATAGGCATCGCTATGGTCACAGTGTATATTGATTGGTGCAGATAATGCACGGTTTACCACAGCAAATACTATTGGTAGCCTAAGACTAGCTGCTATGTAGAGGATCTCCCACATCAAGGCCAGTCCATTAGCAGCACTAGCAGTAAATGCTCTAGCACCAGCAGCTGCTGCACCAACACATGCACTCATAGCTGAATGCTCGCTCTCAACTGGTACAAACTCTGTATGAACTTCTCCATCGGCTACGAATTCACTGAATTTCTCAACAATAATAGTCTGTGGAGTAATAGGGTAGGCAGCAACTACATCAACAAGGCTCTGCTTAACAGCATAAGCTACTGCTTCATCACCATTGACAGCTATTAATGTCTGTTTTTCAGGGGGTATACGGGGTATAGATTTAGCTTCAGCCATTCATGATCACCCCTCAGCCTCGGCTTCAGGAACCATTTTTATAGCCTTTACAGGGCATTCATGAGCACATATACCACAGCCTTTACAATAGTCAAGGTTTATGTGCACATTTTCTCCATCCCATAGAACGGCCATGTCTGGGCAGTATAGCCAGCATAGCATACACTTTACACACTTATTATAGTCTATGATAGGCCTTAATGCTCTCCAGTCACCAGTTCTATACTCTAGGCTTAATTTATAAGGTAGAGCAGCGAAAGGAAGATCCTTCCAGCCACGTGGTTCAGAAACCATGTTTTACACCTCCTTTGCTAATTCATATGCTTTCTTGATCAAAAACATGTTCTTTTCAGCAATAGGTCTAGGGAATCTTTGGTGTAGAGCCTTCTCAATACTCTCTATAGTGACTAGAGGCCTTGCCTTGATCAATGCACCGATCATAGCTGTATTAGTTATAGCTCTCTTAAGGATCTCTAATGCAAGATCAGTAGCCGGCACTGTCCATATATTATACTTACCCTTCTCAACACCAATAGTCTCATAGAGTTTCTCAGGATCTCCCTTATAGTTTACAATGATCAATCCTCCTTCCTTAAGACCTCCAGTAATATCTACTTGGCCGAGCAATGTAGGATCTAATACAACAACTATATCAGGGTTATATACCATACTATGGATTTCTATAGGTTCATCGCTTATTCTAGTAAATGCTAGAACTGGCGCTCCAGCTCTCTCAGGACCAAATGCTGGAAAACTCTGAACATGCTTGCCATCATACATGGCTGCCATAGCTAGAATATTAGAGGCTGTCCAAGCACCTTGTCCACCACGACCATGCCAACGGACTTCAATCATCATATTTCATAGCCACCTCATACAAAATACCCTGCATGAATCTACGGTTATAGGATATGGATTGTTGAAGTATATAACTTTAATCAATTTGTTATTGAAAAATAAAGATGCCGCTAAAGAACTTAAGACTATACTATCGAGAATTCAAAGGAATGTATAAAAGGTACTTCAGCACTCCATAACCTTATTATTCCAAAGCTCTTGATAGGAATAACTATATAGCCATCTATTTTGACATTAAATCTTCCGCCTTGCATTAAGATCCTTATTAACCCTGTAGATAGGTGCTTTACACTCGTATCGAATGAGACTTCAATTAGACTTCTTCCCCTCATTATCAATATATTTTCTTCAATTCCATCACCTAGATATTCATTTTCAATATATACTCTATAGTATAGTTTCTCAATAGTTACATCAACAACTCCTGTATTATTAACTTCAAGAGTAAATATGATTCTAATTTTATCTGGAAACTCAATCCATCTAATACTATCTATGGATTTTACATCAGCTGAAATACTTTGGCTGGTTTGATACAATAGTCCTAGATAAACTATTATACCTATTACTATTAAACCAGTAAGTACTCCCCATAATTTTGTAATGATCTTCTTAGACAGCATTACATCTCAAATTATATATGCATTGAGAAATAATATTATTTTCTACTAGATCCTCAATACTAATGTATGTCTAGAAAAATTATTAAATGGCCATTATTAATATCGTTTAAGGTAAAGGATATTATTTCTTAAATGCATCTTATTATTTGCAGGTAATTATCTTAGTGGGTGCTATCTATGATTATACATAGATTCTATGTAGGAGAAATTCTTAGATCAGGATGTGATACAATTATTGCATTAACGAGAGGGAAAGATGTAGAATTAATTAAAAATATTGATGAGAGACTTGGCAATTTATTTAAGAAAGTCGTCGAAACTGGAGACTTTAAGGGTAATGTTGGTGAAACTATTTTACTTTATCCTGTTTCTAATGTTAATGTGAAAAGATATGTTGTAGCCAGTATTGCTAATGAAGATTTAGAAGGTATTAGGATTGCAGTTGCAAATGCTATTTTAAAGATTAAAGATCTATCAGAAAAAACATTGATATTCATTCCAAAGGATCTAGTTCCTGATGTGGCTGATGCCATAGAACAATCTGTTATCTCTGTTGAACTATCATTATATGATGTGGGATCGAAGTTTAAGGTTAAGGAGAGAAAGGAGATAAAGATTAAAGAAGTCTATTATAGTAGTAATGATGGAGTTAACCATAATCCTAAAATTGATAGAGGATTGAAGATAGCTCGTGCAGTTAACTATGCTCGTGATATTGCAAATGCCCCTCCATCAATTATGAATCCGGAGGGAATTGAAGAAGAAGCTAGAAAATTAGCTAAAGAGTATGGGTTAAATATTAAGGTTTATTATTATGAGGATCTTGAGAGAATGGGGTTAAATGGCATTATTGCCGTTGGCAGTGGAGGCGGAGTTAAGCCCAGACTTATTATATTAGAATATCATGGAAGAAATGGAAATGAATGGGATCTTGCTATCGTAGGTAAAACTGTAACTTTTGATGCAGGAGGACTAGATCTTAAAAGACCCGAGTCCATGATTGATATGAAATTTGATAAAAGTGGTGGGGCAGCAGCTCTTGGTATAATGAAAGGTCTTGCAGAACTAAAATTACCCATTAATGTCATAGTTGCATTACCAGCTGTAGAAAATTTACCTGGTCCTAAAGCATATAAGCCTCGTGATGTTATACGTATGTATAATTGTTTAACTGTTGAGATAGGTAATACAGACGCTGAAGGGAGAATAATTCTTGCAGATACTCTATCGTTTATTGAGAAAAACTATGCTCCTAAAAGAATAATTGATTTGGCGACATTAACAGGTGCTATAGTTACAGCACTGGGGAACTATGCAATAGGACTGTTCTCAAATGATGATGATTTCGCAAGAGATCTAGTTGATATAGGTTATTTTGTGGGCGAAAAACTTTGGAAAATGCCTCTTTGGAAAGAATATTATGAACAATTAAAGAGTGATGTTGCTGATACGAATAATGTTGGTGGAAGGCCTGCGGGAGCCATTACAGCTGCAGCCTTCCTAAGCAAGTTTATTGAGAGTACTAAATGGGCCCATCTTGATATAGCGGGTACTGCGTGGGTTCAACAATATGGTCCTAAGAAACCATATTATCCGAAAGGTGCTACTGGAATCGGAGTCAGACTAATTCTTTATTACTTATTAATGAAGATTATAAAAGATAGTAAATGAATTATTCCCACTATTATCCCACAGAATAATCTTCTTAATACAAAAACATTTTTATAGTAAATTTTCTAAACTTGATAAAGAAACTATTATCAATCTTAATACAACTGCAATATGTAAGAAGATAATAGAGTTATCAAATAAGGAGCAAATACATATAAATAGGCGTTAGAACAAATACTAAAGAATGGATAAAGATTCATGTAGGGTGTTAGAATATGGCAGTTGAATGCACAAGTATATACGACATAAGATTTCTAATGAGACGTGGAATTGCACTCAGTCCACCTTTATGGAGAACTTTAAAGGCAGTTATTGAATTAAAGAAAGCGACGGCTGAGGATCTAGCGAAGGCAACAGGTAGGCCAAGGACAATAGAATCAAGGTATCTTGCTGAACTCAATAGACTTGGTCTAGTAGCTCGTAAGAGAATAAGCAGGAAAGTATATTATATTGAGGCTGAGACAGCTGTTAAAGAGGCACTTCAAGAACTCGGTGATGTACCTGTTGAACAATTAGCTCATCAAATTGGTTTACCAGCTGATATTGTTAGGATTATAATTGAGTGCCTTAAGAAGTAAAAGTAGCTATTTTAGAAATTTAAAAATATTTTTCTTATAATTTTCTATAGGCTAATAAATAATATTTATGAATTGCTTACCTCATAAGATACTTCAAAGCGACTGAAAAGACTATACATAAATGGTGGAACACTTGTTCTTAAATCAATAACTTCCTTAACTGATGCATCTCCTGATGAAGCGATAATAGTTATCTTTACACCTTTGTTAGAGAAATTAGGAGAGATCTTTTCGATTTCTTCTAAAGTGTATAGAAAAGCTCCAATAATCATACGTAGAAATTCACTTCTATTTCTAAATGAAAGCATTTTAGAATATCTGTCTATCTGTTCAATTACTTGTTCAGGTAATTTAAAACTTACAACACGATTAGAGCCGTTGTAGTATATTATTCGGCGAAAACTTGTTTCAAACTTTTCGTATCTTGGTTCTATACCCTGCCTCATCCTAGTACATCACCAGCATACTTTCGGATTACTGTATTCTTGGAGGCTACGTAAAAACTCCATAAATCAAGGAAAACATTAGGGATTATATAATCTAGGTATTACCTATAGTTTCTCCATAGGTACTACTTACAATAAACTTATATATTAACAAAAATTTGTCCCAAAATTCTTTATAAGATCCTGGGACTTATATTAATTCTCTTCATGATCTTTATGATCGATATCTAATTCATTATCCGGGCTAAGGCAGGGCATAGGTCTATGTATCCAGTAGAGTACTGTACTACTATACAATTATATGTGCAAATTATGTTTATAAATGCTTTAGTTAAATATTATATAATGGCCCGTGAGACCTTAACCCGTGTCCCGGGTATGGGATGATCACGTGGAGGCTCCCCCTGGTGTCATGGCCTCCCGTACATTGTGCTATTCTATACTTGTGTACAAAATAATTGTACAAAGATCCTTATCCACACGATCCTCTAAAAGGACAAGAAGCGCAGGGCGAATATTCTTCATAATAATACTGTTCCAGATCTATTTCTTCAAGAAGTTTTACAAGTTTTTTCCTCTTTTTCATATTATCTTTAGACATAATACTTCTCCTAAGTGGGTCTATGTTATGAAAAACTTATAAATTTATCTCAGACTAGTGGGACTAATTATTCAGGTTTTATGTAAATAGGAGTTCGTCCTCCACTATATAGTACCAATAATCCTTTTCCAGCAGCTTCTCTTAAAGCTTTCTTAGCAGTACTTATTCTAATATTATATGCCTGTGCCAAAGTATATGGTGTTAAAACCTCAAATGTACCACGTTTTAAATCTCTTTCAAGTCTCTTCATAACATCTTTAGACAATTCGATCTGGCTAACAAGTGTAAAGCCTTTATGACTTGGAGCGGATTCTTCCCTCCGCTCTCTACTCTTTTTACCTTTTGCCATGTTTTCTCTACCCCTCTTATTTTATGCTGGAGAAGTAATATATTAATAGAATTTAAATAATTAACTCTTAACAGAGGATGGTTATGGAGAATATTAAAGGTATATTGCCTCCTATAGTTATTCGTAAAAATACTTATTATGAAACAATTGATGAGAATAGCACGCTCGTTTTAGTGTTATCCTACATACTTACTAATAGGAAGAAGAAAGGTGTATTTGGAAGAGAATCTGAAATACTAAAAAGTGCATATCTAATCTATTATCCTATTTATTTGCAGGAAATTACGCATACTAAGGCGTATGTAATTGATTTTTATTCTGTTGAAGAACTTAAGCTAACATATAAAGAACCTTTTCTAGATCTGATAATTAACTTGGTGAACAAACTTAATGAACTTAAGAGAGAGCAGTTTCTTCATCATTTAAATAGGATTATAGAAATACTTCATGATATGATAATAAAGGAGAAGTACTTTATTAAGTCAAGGATTGTGATAAAGAATATTGTCATGGATGAGGCCTTTTTGAATGATATCAATTTTCTATTAAATTATTCGTTTGATAAATGGCTAGAAGGATATGTAGTGACAATAAGTAAAAGCTATATCGAAGACGTTATTATTACAAATACTGTGCAAATAGAAAAATTACTCAAATCAAGCTATAATATAATGAACTCTATAAATCAACTAATTCCATTGCTAGATCATTATTATATAAAGTGGAAAAAAGATCTTGAGATGCATATAAATGGCATAATTTCTGAGAAGAGGAGGCAGCTTGGGATCATTAGAAGAAAAGTCGATCTCAGAATACATGAGCTTCAGAAGAGATTAGCTAAAGAAATAGAAAACGTCGAAATAAGTTATAGACCATTAGTTGAGAGTTTAAGTAAACAAATGAATGACATTACTATGAGAATTTCTAAGACTAAGGAGGATATTCAAGGGAGTAAGCAGAAGAAACTAGCCCGTCAATTAAGAAGGCATATCAAGACTATGGAAAAACAAAGAGAATCTTTGTCAAAAAGGCTTAGAATACTTATGAGAAGAATTGAAGAAGAGAAAAAGAGAATAAACTATGAATACAAGAAACTTGTTGAACTTGAATTAAAGAAGGTCGATGTACTAGAAAAAGAAATTGACGATTTAACCTCACATAAGGATGAGCTAATAGACATAGTGTTAACATCAATACAAAGAATTAAAAACTATCTTATACAACTAAATGATATTGTTTCACGGACTCAATCAATCTTATATAGATATTCAATTAATACTCCATTAAAAGGCTCAGGCATTTATCTTATACCTTATATAGTAGTTAATTATAGAAGTAAAAAAGGACTAAGAGAATACATTGTACCTCCACTATGTATTGATATATATGGATTTAGTAGGCCAAAATTCTTTGACTATAATAGTATATACTTATATTTGAAAAGATCTACTGATAAGATATTAAATAAATACAAATTATATAAGAGCAAAAGATACGATCTCCTAACCAAGATAAATCCTGACATTATAATAGACAGAACTAAGTATTTGCTTGATCATAAAATAATTGATGAGAATATGTATAAAGAAATCATTGAGTTTATGAAAAACTTTAGAAAGTAGGCGGCGGTGGCAGAGGTTCCCCTAGAACTTTTTCTTCAGTAATTGCCTTTTTATATCTATTAATTGTTATTGCACAAACTACATATGCTATTATTCTCAGTATAAACGCTAATAGTCCAGCAATAATCATAGGCATTAATGCTGCAATTATATTCATCCCGATTGTTGCAGGATCTA
>Ga0180301_10002681_pt1 | contig 14019 bp, 10 predicted proteins | sample GuaBasSediGuay16_FD_121797 | JGI IMG/M metagenome (GOLD analysis project Ga0180301, IMG submission 121797) | Subseafloor sediment microbial communities from Guaymas Basin, Gulf of California, Mexico - Guay16, Core 4569-2, 12-15 cm | ecosystem: Environmental > Aquatic > Marine > Hydrothermal...
CACTACGTCCGCCCCTAACTCACCGGGAGGCTTCAACAGTCCCAAGGCAATAGGGTTGGCCACGACGACCAGCAACGCGCCGACGTCGTGTGCCGCCTCGGCCAGGTCGCTCACGTCCTCAATACGACCCAGGAAATCGGGGTACTGGACGATGACGCAGGCCGTATCCTTATCCAGAAACGCGGTCAACGCGGCCGACCCGCCGCTTTCGTCGTCCGGCGGGTGCTCGCCCACCAACGTCAGGTTCATCCCCTGGGTGTAGGTACGCACCACAGCGCGGTACTCGGGATGAACGAAAGGTGACACAACCACCTTACGCCGCTTCATGCGATGAACGTTGACGGCCGCGATGACCGCCTCGGCGGTGGCAGTCGCACCGTCGTAGTGAGAGGCGTTGGATACTTCCATGCCGGTGAGGGCACAGATCATAGTCTGATACTCAAAAATGGCTTGCAGGGTCCCCTGACTGATCTCCGGTTGATAAGGGGTATAAGCGGTGTAGAACTCCCCCCGGCTCACAACGGCGTCTACCACAGCGGGGACGAAATGGCGATAAGCCCCTGCCCCCAAGAAACAGGGGCCATCAGCGGTGGTGAAGTTGGCCTGGGCCAACGTTCCCACCTCCCACCGCGCCTCCACCTCCGAAAGTGGGGCAGGCAAGTTCAGATGGGGAAAACAAGCGTGCTCCGGTACGTCTGCGAATAGCTCTTCGATAGTCTGGACTCCGATAGCAGCCAGCATACGTTCCCGGTCCTCATTGGAATGAGGAATGTATGGCATAAGGTTACCTCCTGAAACATCTCGACGATGGCACGTTTGTCCCCGGCGAATAAATTCGCGGACCACAAACTGCAAAGTCAGCCTACGCCGACTGAAAATTAACCCGCGCCGGCAGGTCTCTTGCAGTTGTAGCAAGCGGTTTTAACCGCTATGCACCGTAATGCGCCATCGTCAACAATATGAAGGGATGCAAGCGAGATGCGATCACGACCGTCGGGCGTCGCGCTTTCAATCCCACGACTTACCCCTCTTCGACCTCGACCAACGCCTCGTACTCACCGGCGTCCATCAAATCGTCAAACTCAGAGGGATCTGTGGGAGCAAAGCGGATCAGCCAACCTTTACCATACGGGTCCTGATTGACCAATTCCGGCGCCTCCTCCAACTCCTCGTTGACGGCGGTGATCTCCCCTCCCATCGGCATGTAGACGTCAGAAGCAGCCTTCACCGACTCGACGACGCCGAAAGGCTCTTCCTTCTCAAAGACGTCCCCTACCTCCGGCAACTCGACGTAGACGATGTCGGAAAGGGATTCCTGGGCGTGATCGGAGATGCCACAGACGAACTCATCTCCATCCTGACGGGCCCACTCGTGAGTTTCCACGTATCGTGCCTCGAGATCCAGTTTCATGGCTGTCACTCCTTTTACTGTGTGAATGTAAGGGTTGCCGGTGCCTTCTCAATATCCTTTTTGAGAGGACACCTTGCACCGACCAACTGATTCATATGGGATGCATTTATTCCAACACACCCGCTTCATATTATACTCAATGAAGTTTACATGGCAAACAGCGGACCGACCACAATCGCGGCTTGCATTTGCGCCGCCAGCGAGTATAATGAAAGCTCAGTAGATAGAGGGAGCCGGTAAATTTATGTTGCGAGGTTTGTTCAATAAGATCATTGGAAACGCGGACCAGCGTGAGATCGCTCGATTGCAGAAGGTAATCGAGCAGATCAACGCTCTCGAGCCGGCGTTCAAAGCTCTAAGCAACGCCCAGTTGCGGGCCAAAACCGACGAGTTCCATCGCCGTCTGGCGCGTGGCGATACACTAGACGACATTTTGGTAGAAGCGTTCGCGGCCGTGCGCGAAGCCGCCAGGCGCACGATAGGTCTGCGCCACTACGACGTGCAACTCATCGGGGGCATGATCCTTCACCAGGGGAAAATCGCCGAGATGAAGACCGGCGAGGGAAAGACGCTCGTCGCCACGCTGCCCCTCTACCTCAACGCGCTGGAGGGAAAAGGCGCTCACCTGGTGACGCCCAACGACTACCTCTCCAAAGTAGGCGTGCAGTGGATGGGTCCCGTCTACCACGCGCTGGGTCTTTCGGTAGGAGTGATCCAATCGTCGGCCGCCGATCCTGATCGCGGCTCCTTCCTCTTCGACCCCGACTACCCCTCCGCCGACGACCGTTTTCTGAACCTGCGACCCGTCTCACGGCGCGAGGCGTACCTGGCCGACGTCACCTACGGCACCAACAGCGAGTTCGGCTTCGACTACCTGCGCGACAACATGGTGCACGACCTGAGCGAATGTGTACAGCGAGAACTCCACTACGCCATCATTGACGAGGTGGATAACATCCTGATAGACGAAGCCCGCACTCCTCTCATCATCTCCGGCCCGGCCGAGGATCCTTCGGATCTCTACATGCGCTTCGCCGACATCGTGCGTCGCCTGCGCTCCAGCAGCCCTGAAAGCGTCCAAGACGAATTTGTAGAACCGGACGGAGACTACGTGCTGGACGAGAAGACGCGCGTCGTCACGCTGACAGAGCAAGGAGTGCAGCGCGTCGAGCACATGCTTCCCGAAATCGGGGCGGACGAGAGCATCTACCAACCCCAGCACTCCCACATGCTGCCCTACCTGGATAACGCGCTGCGCGCACACGTCACGTATAAGCGCGACAAAGACTACATCGTCAAAGACGGTGAGGTGATCATCGTAGACGAATTCACCGGCCGGCTGATGTATGGCCGGCGTTTCTCCGAGGGCCTCCACCAGGCCATCGAGGCCAAGGAGGGAGTAGAAGTCCGCCGCGAGAGCCTGACCTACGCCACCATCACCTTCCAGAACTATTTCCGCATGTACGATAAGCTGGCCGGTATGACCGGCACGGCTAAGACGGAAGAAGAGGAATTCCAAAGCATCTACAACCTGGACGTGGTAGTCCTCCCCACCAACGTCGAGTACCGCGCCACCTACGGGGACCTGGTCACCCACCAGCGGCAGCCGGACGAAATCGAGGAAATCACTTTCGCCGGCGTACTCGACGGACACGCCGACTATCTGAGCGCCCTTGGGCAAGAGATAGTGGTGACCACCTACGAGCACCCTGACGGGAACGACCGCCGATACTTCAAACGCCTCGACCTCCCGGACGTGATTTACGCCACCGAACGGGCCAAGTTTAGAGCCGTGGTAGACGAGATCGAGGCCCTGCACGAAGCAAAGCGTCCGGTATTGGTGGGCACCATAGCGATCGAGACCTCGGAACGGCTTTCGCGCATGCTCGAGCGACGAGGTATCCCTCACCAGGTGCTAAACGCCAAGTACCACGAAAAGGAAGCTGTGATCATCGCCCAGGCGGGCCGCCCCGGCGCTGTGACCATCGCCACCAACATGGCCGGCCGGGGAGTGGACATCAAACTGGGCGGCGACCCAGGGGGCATAGCCCGTGAACGGTTGCGTAAAGAGGGCTTCGACCTGGCCCAGATCTCGCAGGCACACTGGACCCACGCCCAGGAACTGCTGCGCCAGGGCCGAGATGCGAGGGAGACGTACCCAGAGCATTGGGCGGAGGTACTGGCTGAGGCCACAGCCGAGTGCGCTGACGACCAGAAGCGCGTGGTAGCTGTGGGCGGCTTACACATCCTGGGCACCGAGCGACACGAAGCCCGCCGGATTGACAACCAGTTGCGAGGACGGTCCGGGCGCCAGGGCGACCCCGGCTCCTCTCGCTTCTACATCTCCCTGGAAGACGAACTGATGCGCCGCTTCGGAGGCGAGCGCGTACAGGCGCTGATGGGCCGCTTCGGCGCCCGGTTCGGTGTGGAAGAGGACATGCCGCTCCAACATTCCTGGCTCGATAAAACGATCGAATCGGCTCAGATACGGGTAGAGGGATACAATTTCGACATCCGCAAGCACGTGCTGGAGTACGATGACGTAGTCAACAAACAGCGGGAGAAGATCTACGAACAACGGCGCGAGGTGCTGAGCAAATCCGACCTGCGCGACCAGATACTGCGCATGGTGCGGGAGGAGATAACCAGCGTGGTATCCGCCCACACGCCTGGCCCCGACCCGGACGATTGGGATCTGCGCGGCCTCTACGGCGAACTGCGCACTTTCTTCCCCCTGCCACCCGATTTCAACTATCGTAGCTGGGCCCGGTCGTCCCCCCCTGAAATCGAAGCGCAGTTGTTCGAGATGGCCGAACAAACCTACGACGAGCTCAACCGCAATATAGGACATCAAATATATCGCCAGGCCGCGCGAGAGGACGTAACGTTGGAAGCGCTGGCGAAAAGCGCCGACCCGGCTCAGCGGCTGGCCTACCAAAATGCAACCGGGCGCATGGAAGAAAAGCCCGACCAGGACGTCCTTACCCGGCCCATACGGCGCCTCCCAGAAGAGATGAAAACACAGATCGAAGCCGCGTTTGTGGACGCCTACCGTCTCTTCCGAGATCGGCAGTTAATGCTCCGAGCAGTAGACAGCCTGTGGGTACGGCACCTCACCGACCTGGAGACGTTACGCGAAGGCATCGGGCTGCGAGCCTATGGGCAGCAGAATCCGTTAGTGGCCTACCGCAAGGAAGCGCACGAGATGTACGTGGCCCTGCTGGCACAAATTCAAGAAACGATAGCCAGATCCGTTTACCGCGTGCCACAGATACAAATCATCCCCCGATCCAGCGTAAGAACCCGCCAGAGATTGCAAGCAGCGCACCCTGGCATCAGAGGCGAGAGACCACCAGCCTCGTCGGCTCAAGCCCCCCCTCAGGAACTGCCAGGACGCAACGACCCCTGCTGGTGTGGCAGTGGCAAGAAGTACAAACACTGTCACATGCGAGAAGATATGGCACAACGCAGACGATCTAGAGCCTGACGAGAACCAACCACCGCCAGACGACCACCACCCGTCCAGGTGGGAGAACGCGCCAGCGGCGGTGCGGATAATGAAATAGTTGCTCACCGGAGGAAAACGCTCATGGAAGATATGGAACTCGATCTGACAGGTCGCCTCATGGCAGATATGGACCCCCAGTTACTCGAATTCCTGCAGACGAAGGTCAACTCCTTTGTCAAGTGGGATCTGGTTCGCTTCTTCCACGACAATCCACACACAACGGATACGTCTGAAAACATAGCTCGTTACGCTGGTCGTAGCGTCGAAACAATCCAGACCGAATTGAGCGAACTGGCACGTGACGGCGTCCTGGAGGAAAACAAATTGGGTGATATGACCGTCTACTCGCTGGCTTCAGATCGTAAGATCAGGGATCTGTTGGAGCAATTCGTGAAGGCTTCAGACGATCGGCAATTCCGAGTCAAGGCCATCTACCATATCATCCGGGGCACACGAAAATGAGCAGGGTGCGTTTCACTTCAGTTGAGAATGCCGCTGGCTCGGTCAGGAGAGCAGCCAGAGCACCCTTTTTGGCCCGCTGGGATCTGTGCACTATACCGCACCGGTGGCGATCCATTTGCCACGTACCGCAGATGATAAGGAGAGACGCATGGAACGGGTAAAAACGGGCATCCCCGGCCTGGATGAGATGCTAGGAGGTGGTTTTTTGCCTCAGACAGCCAATCTGATCGAAGGCGCACCGGGCACAGGTAAGACCACTCTCGGTATGCAGTTCATCTACCACGGTATCGCCGCCTGTGGAGAACCCGGTCTCATCCTGACCTTCGAGGAATTTCCGCAGCAGTATTACCAAGACGCTGCCAGCTTCGGCTGGGATTTCCGCCAGATGGAGCAGGAAGGAAAGCTGCGCGTGATTATGAGCAGTCCAGAGGTCACCAAAAAGGACTTGGAGCGGGTCGGTGGAAAAATCGAGGAGATGGTACACGCCATAGGCGCCAAACGGGTGCTGGTGGACAGTCTGTCGCACTTTGAGCGGCTCAGCGACGATCCCGCCCATCTCCGAACCATTGTCTACGGATTCATCAACGCCCTAAAACGCGAAGGTCTGACGGCTGTGCTGACACGGGAAAGCGTTGCTCTGCTCGGTGAAGCCGAGGGAATGGATGAATTCTCCGCTTTCCTGGTCGACTCCTACACCCTCCTGCGCTACGTTGAGATCGAGAGCACCATCTGCAAAGCTCTCCTGGTCCTCAAGATGCGGGGCAGCGACCACGACAAAGGCATCCGTCAATTCGAGATCACCTCTCGCGGCATCGAGGTGCGCGCGCCTTTCGAAGGACGAGAGGGAATTATGAGCGGTAGCCCCCGGCGCATGGTCGACTCATTCGTCCAGGCTTTCGTACGGCGCTAGGGTAAACCACCCGGCCCTGTCATTGCGAGAGCAGGACAGCGCTCGGAGCAATCCCCTCCCCATCCGGCGGGGAAGAAGGACCCATCGAAGAACCTGGCCGAAGGGACAGGGAATCAGCAGCACTGGACTGAGAGCGGTCGGCAAGAGGTGATCTCAAATGGTGATGAATATCATCAAGGCCATATTGATCATCTATTCCTGGGCTATCGTAGGAATATTGATCGTCTTTCTGTGGCGCATCGCGTATTTCTACGAGAAAACCTCCGGTCAACGGGTGGGTTATTATTTTCTCGTCATCCCGACCCTTCTGTTGGTAGCCGGTGTGGCCTGGTACCTGGTGTACAACGTAGACTTTATTGGGCAGCCCACCGCCGATACGTTGCTATGCAGCGGTGGTTCCCTGCTCGGCGCGTTTGGTATTCGCTTACACGCACTTATGACCGGAGAACGGAAATGATCGTCATCACAACGCCGCTAGGAGCTGTGGGTTTGTTAGCTGTTGTCACCCTGGGCTTCCTATTCGCCAACTTTAGCCGGCGACTGAGCGCAGTGACGAAAAAAGCTTTCCACTACCACTGGTTCCTGGTAGCCAACGTTTTCCTCGTTCTGGCCGCGATGAGTCAAATAGTGCGCGGCATAGCAGCCCTGGCTCCCCGTCTGGCGTTGCCCGTCTTGTTACAACCCTGGTTCGCGCTGGTGAGCTTCCACGTACCTCTCGCCATCGGAGCGACTTTAGATCTTGTACTCGTATGGTACTACTGGGGATGGATCCTGAAAGAAAAAGTCCAGTGAACCACCAATCGCCGTCACAACAAGTGTTCCCTTCCCAATCGAAGCGGGAATGCCGGGCCTATGAGCGAACACTGTCTGTTCTCAGCGCACTCGCCGAGACTTCCACTCTGGCGCTGGGCGAGATCACCGCCCGGGTGGCAAACGCCGCTCGCCGGGGATTGGATTTTGAGCACCTCAACCTGTTACTGATGGACGAAGAACAGAGCGCACTGATGCCCCTGGAGCACAATCCCGAAGTTAAGTTGAGCGTAGGACAGGGGCTCTGGGGATGGGTCGCTCAACACGGTGCCCCGTTGAACGTGGCCGACGTATCACAAGACCCCCGTCACGTCGTCGTTCCCAGCCTCTGGCCCCCCGACGTCCGCTCGGCGCTCATCGCCCCCCTGATGGTGGGTGACCGGCTCATCGGAGTGATTGACGTCGCCAGCTCACGTCCCCACGCCTTCGACGCCGACGACCAACGCCTGGTGACCATAATAGGGCAGCAACTGGCCGTCACCATTGACAACGCTCGTCTTTATCAGGAAACCGAGCGCAGACTGAGAGAGGTTTCGACCCTTTATCAGTTGGCTCAACAGATGAATACCAGCCTCGACGTTCAGGAGATGCTGGATAGCATCGTCCATTCTCTGAAACGGACGATGGGATGCCGGGGGTGTTCCATCGCGCTTCTGGATGCGGTTGACAATGCGCTGGAAATCTGTGCCTCAGCCGGCATAGATAGTAAGTGGCACCGAGACTTTAAGCTGCAACTGGGCGAGGGTATAGCGGGCCGCGTGGCATTGGAAGGTACACCCGTTTACGTAGCCGATGCATTGCAACTGGACGATTTCATATTCTTCGACCCGACTGTACGGTCGCTTCTGACCGTGCCACTGAGCATCAAACAACGGGTGATCGGCACATTGACCGTAGATAGCGACCAGCCCAACGCCTTTAGCGCTGCCGACGAACGACTGCTCACCATCGCAGCCACCCAGGTGGCTATAGCCATCGAGAATGCCCGGCTGTACGCCAGTCTGGAACAACGGGCCCAAAACCTGGCCCAGGCGTATGCCGAGTTAAAAATAGCCGATCGCCTCAAGGATGAACTGGTTCAAAACGTCTCCCACGAACTGCGGACCCCGCTGACGTTCTTGAAAGGATACGTAGAACTGCTGTTAGAAGAGGAGGCCGGACCGCTAAACGCCGAACAGAAAAAGTATCTCGAGATCTTATCCGAGAAAACTGACACTCTCACCCAGTTGGTGAACAACATCATGTCTCTGCAATACGCGGAGCAGGTCCTAGAGCAAAAGGGGCCGATCTCACTGACCCAGTTGGCCCGCAGAGCCGTCCGAGGGTGTATGGCTACCGCCAGGAAGAACAACATCAATCTGGTGGAGGATTTGCCCCCCGATTTACCACCGGTGAGTGGAGACGAAGGAAAGCTGCTCCAGGTGTTCAACAACCTGTTGGGCAACGCCATCAAGTTCAGCCCGGACGGAGGGGAGATCACAGTTACGCTCGAAGACGCCGGCCCTATGGTGCAAGTTTCCGTCTCGGATCAAGGGATCGGCATCCCCAAAGACAAACAGGGACACATCTTCGAGAAATTTTATCAAGTGGATGGGTCGATCCGACGGCGTTTCGGCGGCGCCGGTCTGGGATTGGCAATTGTCAAACACATCGTAGAAGCTCATCAGGGACAGGTGTGGGTAGAGAGTGACCTGGGACAAGGTAGTACATTCTACTTCACCCTCCCCAAGTATCAGAAGCGTGAAAAGAGCGGCTGAAAACCCGGGAGCGCATCTATCAGTTATGGCCACATACAACCAGGAAGCACGATCAGATAATATGGCCGGGCTAAGGGCCCAACTACACGCGCTGCCGAAGGTGGACTTGCACCGCCACCTGGAGGGGTCTCTCCGGCTGCAAACTCTGGCCGAAATCGCCCAGGAACACGGGATCGATCTGCCCAGTTACGATATCGAGTACCTGCGCCGCTTTGCCACGGTGACGACGGACGACAGGCCCGACTTCCACCTATTCCTGGCCAAGTTCGCTTTTCTGCGCCGCTTCTACCCCACTCCGGCGGCTGTGAAACGGGTGGCGTACGAGGCGGTGGCCGACGCGGCAGCCGATAACATCAAGTATCTGGAATTGCGCTTCAACCCTGTCGCGCTATCTCAACAGCAGGACTTCCCCCTCGAAGAAGTTGTCTCGTGGGTTTGTGCTACCGTGGCCAAGGCTCAAGAGGATTACAGTATGCGCGTCCGGCTGATCCTACAAATTGACCGCAAAGGGGACCTGGACGTAGCATCACACATTGCCAATATCGCGATAGCACACCGGGAGGACGGAATCGTGGGTTTAGACCTGGCCGGCGACGAAATGAGATACCCGGCCCGCCGCTTCGCGGACATCTTCCAGCGCGCGACGAAAGAGGGGCTGGGAGTCACGGTCCACGCCGGAGAAGCCGGAGGAGCCAGGAACGTTCGGGAAGCCATCGAGCTGCTGGGAGCTCGACGCATTGGGCACGGCGTGCGCTCCATCGAAAACTCCGACGTGATCCAGGTCGTGCGGGGCCACGGCGTGACCCTGGAGGTCTGCCCCACCAGCAATCTGCAGACCGCGGTCGTGCGCCGTTTCTGGCAGCACCCCTTACCCGACTTGTTGGCCTTGAACCTGCGCGTGACCATCAACACCGACGACCCCAGCGTCAGCGACACGACGCTCACCGACGAGTATATGACGGCTATGCTGGCTATGGGAGTGACGCTGGATCAAATCAAACACACCATCTTGACCGGCGTCGCCGGTTCATTCCAACCACCGGAGGAGCGAAGACAAATGGCGAAGTGGTTCCGGCGAGAACTGGAACTGGCCTGACAGCGGCAAACCGGACGCCGCTCACCCCAACATCCAAGAAGAGCGAAGAGCAAAGAAGAGTGCCCTATGACCACCATTATTCGTGACCAGGTAGCCACACTGATAGCCGCTGGCTTGAAAACCGCGCAGGAACAGGGGGCGTTACCCGAATTCGAAATGCCGGAGATCGTCGTCGAACACTCGCGTCAACCCGAGCACGGCGACTACGGCTCCCCGGTCTGCCTGGGGCTGGCGCGTGAGGCCCGCATGGCGCCTCGGGAGATCGCCCAACGAGTGGCGGCTCACCTGCCGGCGGCTCCATTTGTAGGCCAGGTTGAAGTCGCCGGGCCCGGTTACGTCAACGTCACTTTGGACACATCCTGGCTGACCGCCCAAGTCGAGACCATCCTGGACGCCGGCGACGCCTTTGGCAACCTGGACCTCGGTCGAGGCCAGAAAGCTCAAGTCGAGTTCGTGAGCGCCAATCCCACCGGTCCCCTGACGGTGGGACGCGGACGAGGCGGCGTGATGGGCGACACGCTGGCCAACCTGTTGGCGGCGGCCGGCTATCAGGTGGAACGGGAGTACTACTTCAACAACGCCGGCCGACAAATGGAGATTCTGGGCAACTCGATCCGGTTACGGTACCTCGAACTCCTGGGCCACGAGGTAGACTTTCCCCAGGACCATTACCAGGGAGATTACATCCGGGACATCGCGGCCGGGCTCCAGGCCGAGTACGGGGACTCCCTCGTGGACGCCGACCTGAGCGTCTTCAGAGAGCGAGGCGAAGCTGAGATTTTCGCCGCTATACGCGCCACGCTGGCGCGGCTGGGTATCGTATTCGACAATTACTTCAACGAGAACTCGCTCTACGAAAGCGGGCAGGTATGGGACGTGCTGGAATCGCTCCGTCAACGAGGCTACGCCTTCGAAAGACGCGGAGCTACCTGGTTCCGCGCCACCGAGCTGGGTGGAAAAAAGGATCGGGTTCTCGTCAAGTCCACGGGCGAGCCCACCTACCGCCTGCCCGACATCGCCTATCACGTTGACAAGATCCGCCGGGGGTACGACCTGATGGTCACAATCCTGGGAGCCGACCACGTGGAGGAGTATCCAGACGTCCTGCGGGGACTTCAGGCTCTGGGCTACGATACCGACCACGTGCGCGTGGTCTTCCACCAGTTCGTCACCCTGATACGAGGCGGTGAACAGGTGCGGATGAGCACGCGGCGAGGTCACTTTATCACCCTGGACGAATTGATTGACGAGGTAGGGGCCGACGCGGTGCGCTATTTTATGCTGGCCCGCTCGCCCGATAGCCACATGGACTTCGATCTCGATCTGGCGGTGGAGCAATCTGAGCGCAACCCGGTCTACTACGTCCAGTACGCCCACGCTCGCATCGCCAGTATACTGCGCCACGCTACCGATCTGGGATGGGAATTGGACGTTCCCGGGGACGTCGCCCTGTTGACCCACGAGAGTGAACTGGCTCTCATGCGCAAGATGCTGGAACTACCGGAGGTGCTGCATCACACGGTGACGCAACTGACGCCGCATTACTTACCTTTCTACGCCCAAGAGCTGGCGGCCGCCTTCCACGCCTTCTACCGCGACTGTCGCGTCGTCTCTAGCGATCCCAACGACGCCGAGTTGACCCGGTCGCGGTTGATGCTGGCGCGCGCTGCTCAGAGCGTTCTGGCCCGCACCCTGCACCTGATGGGAATGAGCGCCCCGGAACGAATGTAAAACGTATCATCGCCCGAACACAACGTCCTATTCGGAGGAGATCAAGCTACATATGAGTCTTAAGCCTGACCATTGGATCCGCGAAATGGCGCTGGAGCACCACATGATTGAACCCTTCGTGGATGGCCAGGTGCGCGACGGCGTCATCTCCTACGGTCTTTCGTCCTACGGCTACGATATCCGCGTAGCCGACGAGTTCAAGGTCTTTCAGCCCGAGATCACAGCAGCGAAACTATCTGACGTGCAGTGCGCTTACGTGGCCGGCGTGTTGGACGCCCATGGTCGCATCGGCTACGACAAATCCGGACCCCAGGGGCGATCCAGCCTGGCGCTGATCGTCAGCGGCGAAAATCACCGCCTGCTGGAGGGCCTGCAAGCCATCATCAGCACAGGCCGACTGAGGAAGTCCGACGCCGGGCACCACGAGCTGGTCGTGAGCAAAACAGCAGACGTACAGTACATCCTGTCCCAGACACTGCCCTATCTCTCGCTCTGCCGCGACGCAGCCTCCCGGGCGCTGGCCGAACTGAAGTCCAATAAGTCCATTGTGGTGGACCCCAAGCAGTTCGACGCTGCTTCTTTCATTGACTTCCGGGGAGACGTATGCATCATCCCGCCCAACTCGTTTGCGTTGAGCCGGACGGTGGAGTATTTTCGCATCCCGCGCGGCGTGCTGACGATTTGTGTGGGCAAAAGCTCCTACGCCCGCTGCGGCATCATCGTGAACGTAACTCCCTTCGAGCCGGAATGGGAAGGATACGTCACCCTGGAGATCAGTAACACCACCCCTCTGCCGGCCAAAATATACGCCAACGAGGGCATCGCCCAGGTGCTTTTCTTTGAAGGAGACGAGGAATGCCAGGTCTCCTACGCCGATCGGAAGGGAAAATACCAACGCCAACAGTCCATCGTCCTGCCCCGGCTGTGACACGGGTGCCACGTTGACGGATCAAACTTTCGCGGTTATAATTACCCTGCGGGCGGTTAGCTCAGTCGGTCAGAGCGCCTCCCTTACAAGGAGGAGGTCACAGGTTCGAGTCCCGTACCGCCCACAGCAGGACGGCGCGCCACCAGGCACGCCGTCCCCTGCGTTCCACACCTTCCCGAAAGCCAGAGCACTGCATCTCGGCCCAATCGGACCCCGGCGAGCTGAGTTTTCCCCAAACGAGAAACGTGATACAATAACGCAGCAGCTGGTCTCCCGGCCATAGGAGTTCGAACAATGAAAATGCCCACCACCTGTACTCTGCTCATCCAGAACGGCACTCTCGTCACGCCGGAGACCGCCACCGAAGCCGACCTGCTCATCCAGGCCGGGCGCATCAAGGCCGTTGGCCACGGGTTGCCGGCGGCTCACGATACTGTGGTAGTGGACGCCTCAGATTGCTACGTCCTCCCCGGCGTGATTGACGCCCACACCCACATCGCGCTCGACACCGGCGTCTACCGCACCCCCGACGACTGGTTCGCCGGCACCCGGGCGGCAGCCTGCGGCGGCGTCACCACCGTGGTGGACTTCGCCACTCAATTCGCGGACCAGAGCGTGCGGGAAGCGGTCGAGGCGCGGCTGGAGGAGGCCAAGAGCGCGGCCATTGATTACGCCTTCCACGTGATGATCACCGACCTGCCGCCGGGCCGGGAGGGCGAACTGGCCCATCTGATAGACCTGGGCACGCCCAGCGTCAAGCTCTACACCACCTATCGGCCCAATTACTACGCCGACGACGCCACCATCCTGCGCCTGATGAACGCCTGCGCCGACCTGGGCATCAGCCCCCTGGTTCACTGCGAAAACGACGCCCTGGTGACGGCGCAGACCGAGGCGCTGGTGGCAGCCGGAGAGATCGGCTGGAGGCATCACGGTCGCTCCCGCCCCGCCCTGGCCGAGCAGGAGGCGGTCCAAAGAGTGCTCTTCCTGGCCCAGGCCGCCGACTGCCCGCTCCACGTCTGCCACTGCTCCACCGCCCACTCCGTCGCATTGGTGGTCGAGGCGCGTGACGCCGGGCAAGCGGTCACCTGCGAGACCTGTCCCCAATACCTCCTGCTGGACAACACCGTCTACGAAGGCGACGAACCCTGGCGCTACGTCCTCCAGCCCCCGCTGCGCGATCCGCGCGAGCCGGAGCGATTGTGGACGCTGGTCGAGGCCGGAGCAGTGGACCTCGTCGTCACCGACCATTGCGACTACACGAAGGCACAGAAGACCGCCCAGGATGACTTCACCCGCACCCCCGGCGGCCTGCCAGGGCTGGAAACACTGCTGCCCTTGACGTACACTTACGGCGTGGCCCAGGGACGAATGACGTTACCGCAGTTGGTCGCCCTCCTCTCCAC
>Ga0180301_10002682_pt1 | contig 14018 bp, 20 predicted proteins | sample GuaBasSediGuay16_FD_121797 | JGI IMG/M metagenome (GOLD analysis project Ga0180301, IMG submission 121797) | Subseafloor sediment microbial communities from Guaymas Basin, Gulf of California, Mexico - Guay16, Core 4569-2, 12-15 cm | ecosystem: Environmental > Aquatic > Marine > Hydrothermal...
ACATTTTCTTAACAAATAAAGATTTTTTATTTAATTATTTTAACAAGTTTTACAAATAAGGGTTAATTGTTAAGGTTTTTAACAAGTTCTTTTCTAAATCTATACTATATATAGAGATAAAATATGTCGATTTCAGGGTTGTATAACAATTTAAAATAGTGGTGTATGAGTTACCATATATACAGCAAAATTAAAACCCGATACAACAAGCGTGAGGGCATTTTCTATCTCCATATATAGTATAGAGTTAGCTGAAATTTCCTTCTTTTTTGTGCTTTTTCAAATACTTCTGAAAGCTCTCCTTTTCAATGAAGACAAGAGCAAGTTTCGGGTATCTCATATCTTTTCCGTAGATTTCCCCCCCGAGACTGACCAGCTCATTAGCTTCCTCAATTTCACACTCGACTCCGATTAAATTCCCTTCCTCATCTGCATTCCAATATTTCATTATTGCCTCTGATAATTCATTGTTCCACTACTTACTCTCATTTATGAATCTGCATTTATTATCCCGTCAGGTTCTTATTGATTTTTTGTCCTGTCTTCGGGTCTATTCCGTGCTTATCACAGTATTGAAAAAAAAGGAACTTTTCATATTCATTTTGTATTTCTTGAAGATTCTCTTGTGTCCACCCGCATTGGTGCTCATATTTTTGAACTTTCCCAAACCTTGTTATAACTTTCCCTTTTTCTTCTGGCAACTTCTCCATTTCACCTAAATATCTTCCGCATTTTTCACAAAAGATAGAAGGATGAGCTTCGCACCATTCCTGTGCTTTTCTCCGAGCTTCCTTTTCTCTTTCTGTCTGTCTCCCCACATTTTCCTTCTTAATATCTTATTTTTCTCGATAATTTGTTATTGTATTTGTATTCCCGTTAGTTACTGCCATTACGACAATATTTGTCATACCTTCAATCTCAATCTGAAACGTTTCTGTTTTTCGACCCTCGACGACAGTTATCGTCGATTGAAATTGCATCTGATTCTGCGATTGAGTTTGCTCAATGTATTGATATTGATTGATTTCTTTCGGTGCAATCAAATATCCTGTTACTCCACCCCCAGCAAAACTCAATATAATAATGATAATCAGCACTATTACATCACATTTTAGTTTCATTTTTGTCCTCCTTCCTCAGTAGTTCGGGTGCTGACGAACTAGAGATATCGAAGTATTTTCTATTCTTAAACTCCTGAACCTTCCCCTTATTCCACTGAGACACAGGTCTATAGTATCCCACAATCCTTGAATATACCTCACAAGGTATTACCTTTTTCTTTTTCACCTATTTCTCCTTGTTTAGTTTTTTCCTTCCTAATATCATTATTTCCGTAAAAGCTAGCCAAGCTACTACATACCCCAGTGCCCGTTCGGGTAAGTCCCGCAATATGAACCAAGTAACTAATCCAGTGCAGATTAGCCAACTCAAAAAAGAGACTGAGAGCAATTTCAGCTTGAAATCTATCCATCTTTCCTTTACTTTTTCATTCATTCCCTTCCCCTCACCATAAGCACTTACAAAAATGCTTATATCTCGGATTAATCATCTGAACCCCTGTCATCAAGTCTTCTCCTATACAAGGAATAAGAACTCCATAATTGAAAAAATATAAGGTATCGTAATAATAGAATGCACAATCGCAATGAGCTATCCCCTTCCCATACATAAAGACCCTGAAAGCCTTAAGTCCCAGTTCCTTCAATTTCCGCTTGACGTGTAGAGCCACATCATCACAGTCTCCCCAGTGTGTCAAGAATTCGGGTAGAAGTTTATCCCTATCGAAAAAACCTTCATCTCGATAGGAATATTTCTGCTTGATTACGTTCGTAAGTGCGTCCAGAGATGAGATGCTATTCCAAATACCCAGATTATACTTGAACTTCCCGAAAATGTCTCTTTTGTAAACCCACTTTACCACCGTGATAATCAGCGATATGATTGATAGCGGGACGCTCCACAGTGGTCTTACAAAGTGAAAAAATAGAAATGCTTTTATTGACATCCTTCCCTCCTCGAATAAATATTAGGACACTTCATAAAAAAATACAAGTTTCAAACTATTCTTGTAATAAATGCGACTATCCATCCGACGATAGCCAATACAATTCCTACTGCAATCCCTACCCTCCACCTATGAGCTACCTTTTCCTTATCTATTCCATTGCGGATTGCCTTGCCTTCGGCGGACGTGTTCATCTTCAAGTTCTCAATTTCCGTAGTAAATTGCCCTCGTGTCATCGCACATACTACTGAACTTTCCTCCAATCTCTCGAATATCCGCTGAAAGTTCTCCCTTGTCTCTTTTCTATGTTCTCGAAAATCGGTATCCAGTTTTTCGATCGCACTATGAAGTATTCTAACCTCGCTTTCACTCATCGAAATATCCTCGTAATCTCCCTGACTTTACGAAGGACTTTTTGTAAGGATCTCTCCTCGTCAACCCTTACCAACAGCCTTCCAGATGCTTCATAGATTTCTGTGAGACCTTGCTGAGCCGACCGCTGACGGATAGCTATGAGTGCCGACCGATAGAGCTTTCCTCGCTTGCCGAACGGGTATTTGTAGTGAGCCTTCGTCTCCTCGCTGATAGCTGTATCGATACCGAGAAACCACCTTGCATATTCTCCCCAGTCCCTATCCTCTCCGAGAATTGCGTTCTCGTCTGCTGGGGTCATCTCCCAATCGCTTGTGCGATTGACTTTCTCCTCCCTGATAAGACGCAAGGCGTAGTTATAGCCTTTCCTGTTCAATTCTACTGACATTTTATTCCTCCTATATATTATACGTTTTAGCTATGCCTTTGTAAATTTTTCATTCGGCAATAATATTTTCAACTCTTTTTTTGCGTTCTCAACAATAGAATTAACATCATTATAAAAAATATCATAATCGTTATTAATAAGTAATGTCTTTATAGTATTCCATTCCTGTGATATAATTTCTCGGAGTTCAATAATTCTATTTATTTTTCTTAAATTCCTTTCGGCAAATTCCATCAACACCTTCATAGTAGGCTTAGGTATTTCGGCTATATCCCATCTCTCGATCTCAATACCATTCCCTCTATCAATGAGGGATACTTCCTTAAGAAAATCAACTTTCCTACCAACATAATATTCAATTACATCTGACAAATTCATTTCATTCTCCTATTTATTCTGCTATCCTCCAAATTTGACAGTCGAAAGCTTTGTCATCACTATTCCCACTCGATGTATTCCAAAGACCTCCTGTAGAAAACGAGCAATTATACCAGAAATAAAAATCTATACTATCATCTTTCGTAAGATATAGAACTATCGAATCTTGAAATTGTCCAGCGTACCTTTGGAACCATCTGTGCCATAATTGCTGATACCCACTTCCATTTTTACTTATACGAAAATGTATTTCTGTGCTATGATTGAATGCCGATGGTTCAGCATTTTCATATAAATGTAACTTTAGGAATAGAACATAATAACCTGTTCTTGGCACTGTCCATACTCCCGACGCTGGGTTATATGCATTAAATACATCCCATTCCTCAGTTAGACTTCCGAAATTAGCCGTATTAATTAAAATGTATGAGCCTTCATTTAAGCTTATTGATCCCAAAATAGAAATCCTTAGATGGCGTTCTGCGGGTATTCCAGACACACCCCGCACCATTGACGCATTCACAGCGTCAAATACATCTGCACTGCTCACATCCGCACCCGAAAAGCTATAGCTATCTTTCGCTTCTTTTACTGCGGTGTATTGATACAGGTCTTTCGTTACCTTCCGCCCTGATAGTATTACATACTTCACTCCGTCATAGCTTCGCACATAGTCGCACACTGAAAAGATATTCGGACTGTTAAAAATTATATAGTTTTGCTTTGCAACTTCCTTATTAATCGCCATCGTTTTGTAAGTGCTGTCAATTGTCTCAGGCACTACGATAGAGTTCCCTCTCACCGTATAATCCGCACCTGTCTCCCCGTCATAGTCGATTGTCTTATCATTTATCATTCTTATTACTATGTCTTTCTCCAATATTATTCCTCTATCGCTTCCAGTTCCATCTGGCTTTGCAAAATACAATCCGCTCGGTGTCAATATTGTGAACCAATAGCTCGATACCAATCGCCATATATCTTTTGCCCCCCAGTAGAAACTGTTTGTATCCGTGAAATTCTTTTCGATGGCGATCCCCGTATAACTTGCCCATTCGGCTATTGTCTTTTTCGATGACGGGATACCGATACCGCTCTGATGTGTCAAGTTTTTCGCATACCATCGAGGCTCAATAATCCGATTTTGATTGTCTCGGTCAAGTCCTTTCCGAAATAATCCCCATCTCCCGCTATCCCCGTCAGCACTTATCCCCTCAATACTACTTTCATTCGTATATATCCGCTTCTCTAATACGTATAGATTGAATAGTGCCTTAGCACTCATTCCTGATTTGTCAATTTCGGGACAGATAAACATATCAATCTCCTTATATTCGTTTATCCACATATATCGATGTCATCTCTTGAAACTGCCCGCTTCCCTCAATCGGGGAATCGGTAACGTCCGAATCAGCTACCTGATTGTAGAGTAAATTCCGCCATGTCATCTGTTCGGGGGGTTCGAGCAGTTGAAAACACCTCTCTATCGTATATTCTGTATTATCCCAGAAGTCTGTAAACACCGTAGGGAATACCATTCCTTCATACCAGCATAGCACTGCCCGCACATTATTTGCATCCTTAACTATCATCATAAAGTTTTCATTATTCCGATAGTCGAATTGTGTAGTGCCATCATTTTCATAGAGAGTTAGGTTCTTGATTTTCCTTGCACCCCCAGCATCATTGACGAAAATATCATCGAGATCATCCCGCCACCACACCAATATCGACTGTTCTTGTGCGAACATCGTCTTAAAATCGTCATCAAATTGTTGGTCAGGCTGAAAGACAAGTGAATAGTATCGCCGATTGTATTCATTCCCCGCCACCCTGGAATTCTGCAAAAGCGGTGATACAGTGATATGAAGTTTTGAGAAGTTATTATCGGTCATAATACCGTCGATGTCCAACGTCCATTCGGTGGCATCGTCGGACAGGAATTTTTGACGGTCGGGATAGGCTTGTTTTATCTTATATGATGAAAAATCTCCTCCTGCAAGAGAAGAATTTGATATCTGTATAGTTGAACCATCATTTGTTTCCCCATTGTCGCCAAACCACAAACTATGATTTCGAAAAACAACATTCTCTAAATTCAAAGTATAGGATACACTCCCTCCTGATTCGTGAATGTATAAATTTCCGTTCCCTCCGCTAAAATCACAATTTATCAATTTAATCGTGATACCATTGAGATCGGGAAGAATAGCAGGAAATCCATCAATTCCAACCCGCAACTCAAAAAGATTATTTGTCCACGTAGTATCTCGCTTCAGATAGAGATCAAGTTCACTTGCGTTCCCTCCCAACGTGATTTTGCTAAAATCGATTAATAAATCTTCAAACCACAAAATATTTTCAGTAGGAAACCCGCAGATTGAATATTGAATGCTAAATTTTTTAGTTCCATTTACGTTAGCATTTTTTGACAATGTCATATCGATATATCGAAATTCAAGATCATCTTGATAATCCTCATTATCATCAATTTGTATATCGACATCTAAATACGAATCCGTAAGTTGATAGTAGGAATTTAGTTTTACTCCTATTATTATGACTTTTCCATTTCCTCGAATGTCGCCAATACTATCCGTCATCGTTTTTGCTAAATCGACATTACACGTCCCAGTCGGATTATTTGTTTTCCAGCATACGATATATTTTCGATTCGCATTATTTTGAGTGGTGAGATCTATATCTCCGCTTGCGGGTGCGTCAACAAAAGTGTATCCATCTGCTATGAGCGACACAATATATTCATTGATATCAACTCTGCTTTTCCTTAGCTCTTTGTATATCAGATCGTCCCGCTTTGCATTCCACGCTTTATTGAGCCTTGTCGTCAATCCTAAAAAATCGTTTGTCGTCGCCATTTTCTACTCCTTACATATCGATATTTGGCTCAGCCATCCCACTATCATAATAATTATTATTTATTATCGTTCCAACGGTGGAAGTAGTAATCACATCTCCCACACCACGCCCTACTACTCCCATTCCTTGCAATGCCTCATTCAGCGCCAGCCCCGATAACCCCGCTTGACGTAGCCCTTGCTCAAGTATCCGCTGATTGACTACATTCTGCACATCGAGAAACTTCCCCGCCACCATCAGCTGTTCTTTCATCGTGCCTAGTGTATCTGTCTCCAGCTCGTTACGAAGCCGAGCAATCTCCGTCATCACCTCATAACGTTCAACTTCATCATCAATAATCGTCAGCATATTTTCAAGTGTCTCTATCTGTTCTTTTAGATTTTCGGTTACATCCTCGCCAATTTCTCGAAGGTATCCTTCCTCGGCTTTCAGTTCGTTCATCGCCGTCTCGAAGGGTAACCTTGCCAGCATTTCGGCGTTCATTCCAATCTGCTCGAACAGTCCCGCCAGTTCCTCATTCGATTCTATCAGCTGGTCAAAAAGTGCTTGCACATCTTCACGCCACCCATAAGGCGCTTGCATTATTACTTCTTGTAAGTCTGCTATGTTTTCTATTAGTCCCGATCCGCTCGCTTCGAGAATATCGATAATCTGCTTATATAACGACTGCCTAAAAACAGTTTCCTCTGCACCTGGAACATACGCTTTCCTAAAAATCTCAAGTAGCTTTTTCCTTGCGGTATCGAGAATCTTCATAGCCTCATCTGCCTGAGCTTCCAGCAAACGGTTGATTGCTTTGAGACGTAATTCTTCGTCGTCGTATAAACTGTTGATCGAATTAATCGCCGACTGGATCCCCTTGACCCTCTCCTCGTATATCGATACCTTCTCTAAGATCTCGTCGATCACTCGTTCCTGCTCGGTATATTCGTCCGTCTGCCCGGCTATTATATCCCTAATCCCCTTTACGATCGTAAAAACAATTCCGACGATCCCCCCGACAACATCCCCAAACGCAAGGGATTCTATTATTCCTTCAATGTTTCTCAAGTATCCAACCAGCTTGTTTAGCTCCTCATTACCTTCTCCGAACTCATTGACCCATCTCTCAACTTCCGATATAGCATTGCCGAGGATGTCTTGAACTTCCTCCCAGTTTGTAGAGACATCTTGAGAAAATTTAGTCATCTCCTCCATTTCTTCCGTTGATTTTTCTGTTTCTTCCGTCACCCCTTTCGAAAGTTCATATAACTTCTTATAAATCTCTTCTGCTCTCTCAAGCCCTTCCGTCGCTCCTTTCACAAGCTCAAACTGCTCGACTGTCAATGAATTATAATTCTCGTATTTTTTCAGGATCCTCGCCCATTCGTCTACCCAAGCTTGTAAGGTCTTCAAGTTTTCGTATGTAACCGTATATCCCGCTTTGAGTTTTATCTCGATATTATCAAGTATCGGCACGAGTTCTTTCTTCTCCTTATTCAGCTCCTTCTGCTTTGATATCTGCTCATCCAGCAGTTCATTCACTGTGTTAAGGATAACCGCTACAAATTTATATCTATCTGTCTGTATCTTAAGTTCCGCTGTAACTTTCTTAATCTCTTTCCCTACTTTCCCGTGCTCCTTTGTATTCAGTGGCAAAGTCTTAAGCTGTTCTTCAAGCAAATTCTTCTGCTCGATTAATGATAACTCCATCTTTTCTTGTGTCGCTAACTCCTTTTCTAAGATTTTCTGTTTTTCCTGAAGTTCCTCAATACTTAATCCAGCATACATCTCGATTGCTTTTTCTTCCCCTAACTCAAAGATGCTTTTCCTTGCCATCTCCAGAGCTTTCGCTGTCTTTTCAGCCTGCTCTGCCATTCCCTTAATTATCGGAGTTAGCTTATCCATTATGTCCCGACCGATAATTTCCTTTACGTCGCCGACAGCCGAATGGAGGCGGTTCATATATCCGCTTGCCTTCTCTGCTGTCTCCGCCTGCCCAGCGAACGTTGCTGAAAGGTGATTCAACATCTCATCGACACTTGCGCCTTCATCCTTCATTTTCCGAAGTGCTGGCACGTAGCGGGTCAATAATCCTACGTTCCCTTCCATTAGCTGAGATATTCCCCGTAGGACTGTATTCATTTCCAATCCGCTTGCATTCATATCCAAGACAGTTTTTATTACCTGCTCCATTTTGTCGCTGGTGATTCCCAACTGAGTAGCTTGCGTAATGAGGGATAGGATAGTCTCATCTCCGACACCTGTAAGTTTTTGAAGCTCCGAGGCCATCTGACGGTAGCGATGACTAAGTAGGGTTACACTTTGACCTTGAGCCTCAATCGCTTTCTCCAATCCCATCACAGCTTTCTGCTGTGCAATCCATTTATCGATAGTATCCTTTACGAATGCTTTTATTTTCCGCCAGATTGCAACGACAGCGGCCGCAACTGCACCCGCCATTGCAACTGCACCCACACCAACTTTTTTCAACAAGCCTTTGCTTTCTTGAACGCCTTTTTTCAATTCCCCAGTTTCAGCCTTGATAGAATAGAAATATTCACCCAGCTTTTCTTTCATTCTTTTTCTCTCTTATCCTCTGTGCGATTTCCCCAGCACTCCCCGTATATATCCCTATCTGCTCATCCAGAAGTTCCAATGTCTTTTTCGGACTATGATATAGACCAGCTTGAATTTTCCCCTCAATATTCTCCCTTTTCTGTATCGCTTTTATCAACGCATTAGCAAAATCCACCGAGATTCTCTCGAGAACATACTCGATAGTCCACCCGTAGCTATTGCACAGCCTATCGACAATTCCTATTAGAACTTTCTCGATGTCTTCGGAGGTATCGGGTGGGTGTCTTGACTGCGTAGGAGTATAGGTATTGAACTCGACGATATTTTTCACTATCGTTGCTATCTCCTCTACCTTCCTTTTCCTGAATAGTCTGCGCAAATATCTCCTCTTTATATTCGTGAACCGTCTTACTATTTCCCAGCATAATCCGAAGTCCGTAATGATTTTTTCAATACGATTGTTTCTCAAGAAAAGGATTAGCCAATGGACAAGTCCCAGCCCGCACTTATATATCGAATATCGAGGAAAATCCTTTCGCTTCACAAAAAGGCTATTCACAGCTCCCTCCTCCTCAATCCCTAGCGGGATACTAGGCGGCTGTGAACGTTCCACACATTCCCTTGAGACCTTTCGCATTCCCACTTGAGGAATTATTTGCAAGTGCTGTCAATGTGAGGGTAACTATTCCTTGATCCGAGTTGTAGTGAATGTCCGTCCCAGCCTTGTTCACCACCTCAAAGAAGATATGGGTTCGGGAATCAGCAGTAACATCGGGAGTGTTTGTCTCGTTAGTAGGATCTTCATTCTTATCGTAGATAAGCAAACTGAACCCCGAAAGTTCGACTCCTCGATTATCTTTGTAATCGAAAGTAGTATCTCCAGATGACCAAGTCGGGTCGATCTGTGCATATTTCAGTAGGATATTGAAACTATCCTCGGACAAGGGGAGCGTAATCTCAACGGGTTGATTCGCAATGTAAAGTGCCGTTGTGCCTATCTGATCGTTCCCCACTTCGATTATTTCCCTACCCGCACTGATAGTAACGTCCCCTTTCGAGTAGAGCTGTTCCCATTCACTCGTCGGGATCTGACTACTATCCTTGACAGCGTCGCACTGTGTATCAGTCAGCAGAACATTCCGCACAAAAACCCTTGCTGTCCTTACTACTTCAGCCATATATTTCCTCCTCAACATATTATCATATTATCATACCATAACTATAAAATCCAAAATACATACCGAGCGTTTCCTCTCCTCTGTCTCCCAGCCGTTCATCATTCCAGAGAACTTGCACCCTATTACTTCTCCGTCAAGAGTATAATCCTCAAAAAGCTCTAACACGTCATCAATGAAATTCATTAGGTCGGTATCCTTATTGTAGCTATGCTTGACGAGAACGGAGATTTTCAACTCTGCTCTTTCCTGCTCCCTCACATCGATAGCGTTTATAGTCTCGAAACTGACAGTAAATACATTCCCAGTCCTCTCCGTCCTTATGAACTTCGCCTTATCCGTCTCGACCTTATACCCCGCACTCGTGAGAATTGAATTGAATTTGTCTAATGCCTTCTTTGCGTTCGAGAAAAATGTGCTCATTTCCTACTCAACTCCTTCTTTACAATGCCTTTTATTTTTGCTCCGTTTCTACGGATAGCTTCATATAGAAAAGGTCTTTTCGACTTCTTATACCAACGTGGACTGGCTTCTTTCATCCTTGCCTTCCTGATTTTTCGGTATTGCTTGCTGTAGAATGAGCTTCTCATTACCCCCGCCGAATACCTTTTCCAATTGCCTGTCTCATACGCCTTCATATACCACATACCTACTCCGATTAGCGTCGCCTTCAGCCCTTCCGCATAAGTCCATCCGATACTCTTTCTCCCTTCACCTGTCGCTACTGCAAGCATTTCTCCCGATACTAAAAGCCTTGCCTGACCTTGAATGAGAGCACCGATTTTAGCTCCCGCCCTTTTCACTCGAGCATCAAGTCTTTGTAGAACTTGCGCTTCGTGAGAAATAACCTTAACCAGTTTGCTCCCAGCCATCTTAGAATATCCCCTTTATGTTCGTGATTCTTGCAAGTTCTCTTTCTATCCAAGCGAATAGATTTTGTTCCGTAATGAACTTATTAGTTACCTCCACCGCAGTTTTCGATTCATAAAAAAATGAATCTCGTAAGATTTCTTTCAGTCGGAAGGACACAAAGGTAAAAGATATCCTTTCCAATTCTGCTGTAATCCAGTCTCGGACGGAATACTTCAAAGTATATTCCTCATCTAAGTCATACGGTATTGATATATCTATATTGTCATCACTATAGAAATCAATATGGGTATCCGTATAGGAAATATCGCTGAGATGCTCGTCCCCATCTTCATCCTTGATAGAAGAAAGCGTCTTGATAGGTAGAGAAGTATAAAGGTATCTCTGATTTGCCTTTCGATACCTCACTTCCGTGATAGTATCATCACTCTCGATTTTGACATCGAGATAGGATTGAATGTAATTATAGGCGTCAGTAATGAGCGTGTCAATTAGACTGTCCCTATCCGTATTGTCAATGTCTAATCTCGTCTTTACCTTGCTCTTATCCAGCATTTTCTCCTTTCTCCCCAAATATGATTAAATACCGTATAAAAACTTTAAAAAAATGGTCAAAAATGAACGTTTTTTTAAACGATAAAAACCCATAAAACGTATGAAAACAAGTATTTTTTTAACATTTTCTTAACAAATAAAGATTTTTTATTAAATTAAATTAACAAGTTTTACAAATAAGGGTTAATTGTTAAGACTTTTAACAAGTTCTTTCCTAAATCTATACTATATATACAAATAAAATATGTCGATTTCAAGGTCATATAACAATTTAAAAAAGTGGTGTATGAGTTGCCATACATACGGAGAAATTTAAACGTCCTGTAGGGGTTAAAATGGGTATTGCTAAGTCTATATATAGTATAGAGTTAGCTGAAATTAGCTTATTTTTCATTGAATTTTCAACCTTCCTTATTCCCTTGAGAAACCTCTTTTCTCTCGACTCGAACGCAGGAATGCTTGAGATTTATGGATTCTCTCTCCGAAAGTAGGTAGATATGTCCTCTTTCATACACCTTCCCGCCATACATCGATCGCCCTGTAAATCGAAAAGGTTTTCTATCTACCTCAATTCCATAATCCCTCTTAATGCTTCCCGAACCTGTATAGGCTTTACTTGCATTCATTACTTATCTCCTTTTTAGAAGAGGGACAGGGATTAGAACCTGTCCCTCTATCTCTTTTTGTTCTCCATCACCTACTACGAGGAGGCGGTTATCAGTCGAGCGAAAGCATTGTCGTTCAAAGGCCTAATATTAAACCGCTCTGTAGTTAACACCTGAACTTGATCTGTCGAGATCTTGTAGTCCTGTTTGACTGTCAGCTCTCGGCGCTCAGCAAATCCAAGCGATGCCATATCCCCAAATACTATAAACGGCTTGCCTACTTCGTCGCTATCCGACGATGCCGTCGATGGGAATAAGCTTGAATATTCAACAGGGTATCCCCAGATAGTATCGACATCCTTTGTATCACTTGGCTTGAACGGGGGACCAAACTCCGATGTGATATTGAGATTCCTCAATACCGAGCGCATCGTCCGATTCATTATGAAAAGAGGTCTCTCCAAGTTTTCAGCGGTAACTGCGTCGATTAAGTCTCCAATCTTTCCCCAAGTTACATTGCTGAAATACACACTACCGTCTGCAAGCGTAACTGAACCGATATCGCTATTTTCAAGCAAGCCAGTATGCTCGCCATCGGTCGAGTCATCATCCCCATCCGCAATAAAGGCGGCGTGGTCTTCTATCCTTGCCAATCCTTTCGCCACCATCCTTAGAATAGCTTCAGCAATTTCGGGAGTAGTATCCTCAAGCCACTCCGAATCGAAATCGATAAGTGTTCCCGCTTTCTTTGCAGTGAAAGTTACTTGCCCAGCGGTAATATTCCTTGCCGTAATACTCGAGCCCGCATCCAAGAAGGCAGAAGTAACTGTATCGAGAGTATTCACTTTCAAGGTATAGCTCTTCATCGGGAGGATAGTCGCATACTTCCGAGCAATTCCATAGTTCACGGAGAGGTCAACAATCTTGTCGCTGATAGGTGTAGGGATAAAATACCCTCCTTGTGAACCTGTGCTTTCATTGACAGATTTCTCCAATGTGCCATTTCGCAGATCCTTGAAGAACTTAGCCGCATCTTTATAGATAGCCTTATCAAGAGAATCAGGAGTTACAATCTGAAACTCCTTTGTCTTGAGATCCTTAATCTCGGTCTCGATTTCCTGTAAGGACTTTCCTATTTCCTTTACATCCTCTATCTTCTCCTTCAAGTCTTCCGAATATTCCCTGAGCTGTGCATTCTCGTCTTCCAGAGATTTTACTGTCTCCGAGAAATCCTCGATCTCCGATTGAGCCTTCTCAAGTTCATCTTTCAAGTCCTTAACCTCTTTGCGTTCTGCCTCTATTCCATCCTTGATCTCGTCTAAGGCTGTTCCAATCTTCTCCAACCCTTCCTTCTCTTCGTTTGCCATTTCCACACTCCTTATATGAATTGAGAAGGAATTGAAAACCTAACACTATTCAACTCTATCTGATAGAATCCCTCTATCAATGCGAATCATCCAAGTGAAAGAATTTTCCTATCCTATCTTCCTTTGCTTTATGCTCAAAATCTTATTATAGATTTTACTGAACTTCTCCCTCCTTTCCGCCTTTTTTATATCGTCGAATAAGGAGATTATCTTCTGATAGATGTCTCCATTCTCGGATTGTCTCTCCTCAAGCTCCTTTATTTTTAGGCTCATATTCGCCATCTTCATAATTACAGCTTCCGAATTTGCGGGAACAGTAACCGCCGAAATCTCAAGGAGTTCCGATTTTGTAATGTCCCACCCTGTCCTACGTTCATTCTCGTTATCCTTTCTCTCCTCATATTCGATAGCAAGAAAACGGATAGATACAGACGATAAAAACCCTTGCTGATACATCTCCTTGATCTCTTGAGCTATGTTTGACTTCCACCATTCGACGGTAGCCTTCAATATAGGGACACCTTCACTGTCGAAGGTCTTTTCCAAACCGATTACTCTCCCAAGGGGAAGTAAATCAGCTTGGTGACTCCACAAGAATAGAGGATTCTTCGATAGGTATGTGGTAGTATCCATCCCATCGATATAGATGACGTCCCCGTCACGGTCAACTATCTGCTTTGACGCGACAAACACCGTAATGTTCTCTCCAACATCTCCTTGAGCTAACTCGACACTCTTATCCAGAATGTTCTTATCTTTCATATCCATAACAGTTCCTCCCTAATAATATATACAGGTATAATATAGAAAACCCTAAATTTAGTATAAAAATTATTATATTATTATATCATAATATCTTGAAAA
>Ga0180301_10002683_pt1 | contig 14018 bp, 12 predicted proteins | sample GuaBasSediGuay16_FD_121797 | JGI IMG/M metagenome (GOLD analysis project Ga0180301, IMG submission 121797) | Subseafloor sediment microbial communities from Guaymas Basin, Gulf of California, Mexico - Guay16, Core 4569-2, 12-15 cm | ecosystem: Environmental > Aquatic > Marine > Hydrothermal...
ATTATAGTATTACATTTAGAGTCTAGGAGATATCTAAAAATTTGACTAAGCGATAGTGAGTTTCCAGTTTTCACTTCAATTATAAGTTCTTTGGTTGCATTCTTCAAACTTAAGCCGTAATTCCTTAAATTAACTAGAATATCGGCCTTTCCATATCCTAAGTCCCTCTCTGTCGAAATTGCGATTTTATAGCCCATTCGGGTAAGGAGGTAGAAAAGTTCTTCAACTAAGATGTTGACTGCAAACTTATGGCATTCTTTATAAAAGGAATCTATTTCACTGCCAACGGTTTTTTTGGACAACTTTTCGACTATGCATGTAAGACAAGGAGATCTTGCGATGATTTCGATAATTGTGGCTCGACGGGGTCTTCCATTTAAGTCATATAGGTTAAAACGTGATGCAATTTTTGAGCATATGTAGTCGAGCATTACTTTATTTTGCTCGTGATTGTGAATATCCCATGTATGCAAATTCAAGATTATCACTCTGCATTTTGTTTATTCATTAATATTGTTTATTTATGCACAATATTAATGAACAGCCAGATATATAAACCTTTTTGAACAATACTATTAACTAGGATTACAATGGTTAGCAATATCGAGGAAAAAATTCTGAAATGCTTGGAAAAAGAATATCCCAAAGACTTGTCTATAGAAGAGATAGCTGCAAAAATAGGCATACATAGAAACACCGTCTCCAAGTACATATGGGGGTTAGAAAAAGAAGGAAAAGTAAAAATTTCACGAAAAATCGGCAGAGCAAAAATGTACGTTATAGTCAGGGAATAGAAGATTAATTAGGTTAAGTAATATTTAGATTCTCCTCACTTAAAAATGGAGAATACATCTCGGCCCGGTGGGGAACATTATGTATAATTTTGTAAGTATTATCAAAAAAGTTTCCAACATTTTTAATAAGCGGTGATATAATAAAGTTTGTGAGGCCTATGAGTGAAATCTCTTGGCTTGATTATTGGGGACTTAAATATGATCCATTTATGGACTTTCCCATTAGGTCAGAAGAGTACCGAAAATTTCTTGTTGCTACAAGAAGCATCAAAGAGATCCCTGTGGAAGTTCGGACCATTAAAGAATCTCCGGTAGGTACTATAAAACCGGTAGTAGGCTCTCGCGGTAGCGGAAAAACTACTTGGCTTCTGAGTTTATTGTATCAGCTAGAAGCTGTTCATTCGGTATTCTCAGTTTATGTAAATGTATTTAAATGTATATCTAGTATAAGAGAAGCTGCGAGAACTGTTCTAATGGAAAGATATCTTTTAAATGAAATTATGTCGCAAATTTTCGCTAAAATTAGATCGCTTGCTCCTCAGCTTTTTATGAATTTTAAATGGATGGATAAGATAGCTAATAGAATTGTTACAATACCCTCGCCAGATGTGCAGCCGGATATATCGCCAGATAATCTATTCGACATACTAGAAGTTTTGAAAGGTGAAGGATATACTAAATTCGTCATTGCAATTGATGAACTTGATAAAATAACGGAGGAAGGTGCTCATGATTATGAGAGACTTATGAACATTGTTGGTGACTTTTTTGGAACGCAACAAGGTTTATTTCAAATGCTTGCGACAGAACATAGTGCGTCAGTATACATAGCTTGCGATGAAAAGTGGCTGGACTTATTTGAAAAACGCAACTTAAATTATCTGAATAACATAATCCAGATATATAGGCTTACTCCTAATGAGCTCCAAAAAATAGTAAAAGCTAGATTGAAGCCTCAAACTGATCAATTTCCGTTCACCTCAGGAGCACTAAATGTTCTTACTTCTTATTTTTCTGGAAATGCACGTAAATTGATATTTGCTTGCCGTGACCTCATGATAGATGCTTCTGTAAAAGGAGCAAAGCAAATAGATGAAACTGCAGTAAAGCGGCTATTCTACAGAGTTGCCACGAGGAACTTTTCAAGGGACTTCCAAGCTCTTGCTAAATTAAAGGTTAGTTCGATTGGAGCAAGAATGCTGTGGCGTTTATGCTCTAGAATCCCATCAAAAGAACATAGAAAAGAAGCTCTCTCATTTATTATAAAAGCATATCAAGGGAAAAAGTGTGAAATTTTTACTCAAGAAATTATTAAACTTCTTGAAGAATGTGGATTCGTTACTATAAAGAGGCCAGAGGGCACCCCGATGGTAGACGTTAAGTTAAAAGCATTTCTACAAGAATGGCAAAGAAAAGGACATTTGCTAGATGACATTGTTGAATGGTATTCGGAAACTGTTGTTAGACCGGAATATTTTACTCCAATAGACGAAAAAATCAACCATCTTATAGAATCGATTTCGGACGACCAAATTCGAAAACTGATAACTCTAGCATACGATATGTACTCGTACGAATTAGATTCTCACACTGAACCGCAATTAATAATCATAAAGAGCTGGAATATGCTTGAAAGTTTACTAAAGGCTTATTGCCTAGAAACAGGATTTCGCGATTTTTATCTCTCTCTGAATGAAGAGGAACTTAATAAGCACCCCTCTCCTATTCACAGAAACCGAAAAAGCTTGGTAGAGAAGTTCAAAATTGCACTTAAGAAAAAGGGAGTTTACCTTAAACACTTGGGGCTAATATATTCCGTTAAAGATTTGAGAAATGCTACATTGCACGAAAGTTACGTACCTAAAGAAAACGAAGCAAAAATGGCTAGAAATAACGCAAAAGCAGCGTTTGAAGAAATTGTTTCAAAATGGAAAGTTGGTCAGAAGGTATTTACCAAATGGCATAGGCCATATTCGAACAGAAGTTAAAAAATTCAATACTATTTATAAACAAATTTGACAGAAAATATTTATACATATTTTACTGTATTTGTACGTATGCCTAAAACAAAAATTGACGATAACAGTTGATAAAGATATTTTAGCTTTACTTTTTCGATGTTGTTTAGATTAGATTTATTAGTCTACTGGTTTTATAGGAACTTTCTCTCAAGTAGTAGTGGAGTCTTCAGAAGAGCAGCTCCAAACTTTGTATGTAAAATCGATTCTATCCACTTAGCTACCAGCTGACAGGAGGATTGGTCGCATGATTTTAGGCAGAAGATTTATATGTCCCTAGTCCCATATCCCATATGGGATATACAAGCAATGAGTAGAAAAAGAACCCTAGATAAGAAAGAATGGGTGAACCGATATGCAGAGTCTGCTTTGATATCTGCCATTAGGTTGAGGCGATACTGGATTTCGCAAGGAGATTCTGAAGATGTGGCTGTGGAAAAGGCAGTTAAGCAAGCGGTTGGTATGATGGCGGCTTCAGGATTACCTCCTGAAAAACTGCTAGAATTATTCCGTGAGTTGGAACGGGCATGCAAAGCTTTCATCGAAATGCTAGAAGAGATTTGTCAAGGTTAAAAGTAAACTGAGGGACTTCGGATTGGGCGGACTGAATTTTGAAACCGAACTTGTGTTAGCTGGAACATTATTGGGACTAACATTTGGGCTCACTAGTGGTTTTCGACTGAAGAGAAAATTAGAGAAATTGCTCTGTCAATATTTTGGGTAATTATATGGTCTTGGCATGAAGTTGTCAAAGTTTTGCTAAAGGTTTGTTATCATGTTGCTAATCAAAAGGGCAGTCATATTACTCTTGTTCCATAGTGTGCATTAATGAAAGAAAGAACTTTGCATCTCCAAGTACCAAAGCACCCAGAGCTTAAACCTGGCACATTCAACTCTTTCATTGCAAGGGTCAAGAATTCAACTTTTGATAGATTAGCCCTTGCAAACTAAGCCTGATAATAGAAGGGCTCTGTGCAATTTGAGCTAATTATATAAAACCATGTTAAAGCTAAACATTTATACCCACATTTTGTGTTCATCTGATGAATTTCAACAAATTATCTCGTCTATTTCTTCTTCCGAAGCCAGAAATTAAATCTTACCATATCTATTAAAGTAAAAGTCAAATGAAACATTAAATAGAGCATTATAGTGTATGATTGCTATCTTCTGAGCCTCCATTCCACGGTAATATGACATCCCTTTCGTCTACCCTTCCTTTATGTAGCTCTACTATTCTATCTAGTCGTATTCCCTTTCCTTTAGGGATAAACATGAAATATTTGGCATTCCTTGGGATTGTATCATTTATTATTCTTTTCACATCGAATCCGACTGCTATGGCTATATCAGCTATTAACTCTGCAGTATTTATTCGCTCACCGTTAAGTTTGACATCGCCTATAACAATAAAGCACGCAGAATCCTCTTTTAAAACTCTATACATTTCTTTAATGCATTTAGTTATGAATTTGATAAATTTGCTTTTGGACTGCGAATTGAAAAGCATTCTATTAATATCCCGGTAATTATAACCTAAAAACCACAACCGAAGCCAATTATCCCATGCATAAGTTTGCTTGTCAAAATAGGGCGGCGATGTTACTATTAGGTCTACGGATTCATCTTCGAGTTCTAGCTGTGAAGCATCGTTTCTGTATGCTTCTCCCCTTATTTTTGGCACTCCATCTTTCAGTACTCTTTGTGCTTTTCTTATTAGACACCGGATAACATCTCTCCGAGGCCTTTTTAGTTTGTGTAATTTAGCATATCTCTTTACATATTTAGGAGACATAGAAAATGAATGAGAGCAAGGTAATGAAAGTGAAATTTCTGATGATCCATGGAGAATCCCACACATCAGCGCCTTTGTAAATATGGCCTCATCTGAGTCATCGTCTTGGATAAGCTCCTTAAGTGCTATTATTTGTTTTAGTGTTTCAGGATGATAAAACACAGCGACATCTTCTGGGGCCTCTGATAAGTCAACATTTACAATATCCATTTTGTGTTTAATTTCGTCCAAGTATCGCTTGGCTGTTTTAAATGAAACTGGCCGAACCTTAGCATATGTTAGCACATAAGCCTCAGGTGCAAGATCGTTTCCAATGCCTATTCTTTCACTTAAGCAAGCCTCTAAAGGAGCGGTACCTTTACCAGAAAATGGGTCAAGTACTCTATCTCCTTTTTTAGAAAATTTTTCGATAAAATAACGGGCAAGAGCCGGAGGAAAAGAACCAGTCCGTGAACACATCCGGTGTAAACTGTGCCCCCAAGTATTTTTTACAAATTTCCACGACCCATTTAGGGATGCACTGTCCACGTAGCGGTACATAAGTATGGTCCCATTATCCTTAGATGTTGCTTAATATATTTAAAAAGTAAGCTTCTAAGATTTTGACCAAATGGTTAAAAAAAGAAAAATGCCCTAATAAAAATAGAGATGAAAAATCTGACTATGCTAGAAAGTGTGCATGGTGATACGTGCAGGCTAGGGTATCTGAAATTATTGTGCTGTTTAGGAGATGATTTTCAGCCTTACAGTTTAGAATATTTCTCGTCACGTTTATACACGCTTACAAAAGATTATTATAAAAAGTGGAGTTTTCCATCAGGATTAAGTAGAATTGGTTTGATAACTGAAAAACAAGGCTTGACTATATCAAAAAATTATGTAAATCTTTCCTATGAGTTCGGAGTGTTGAATAGACAACATCAAACTCTAGGAAATTTCGGCAGATTATATTCAAAGACTGATTCAGCAAAAACCGTTATTAATTTTATACAAAATGCAGAAGCAAGATTTACCAATGTTTTAATTCTTAATGACTTCGAACGAGTATTGTTTCTGAAGCAACTACTCGAAGTCGATGGCTTACCAATGTTCTATATTGTCAAGTGGCTTGACGAACTTTATGAAAAAGGCAGAAATTCGGTTTCACGCAAAGAAGCTATGGTTCATTTCATGGAAAAAGATTATCCAAAAATATGTTCAGAGCTTGCTGAATCTACTCAAAATTATGAGAAAAGGATAAGATTTAAGAAAGAAGCTGAAAGAGCACAAACTACTTTCAGTAAGATAAGGATAGAAAATGAAAATAAAGGTACGTGGAATAAGTCTGCATTATACGCAAAGTACCGACATACAGTTCCTCCAAGGTTTGAATGGTTAGTGGATGTGGGTTTATTACAGAAAGAAGGGAAGGGAAATTACATAATTCTGCCACTGGTAAGAGACATTTATGATTTTATTTCAGAGACAAATGTTGAGAGCTTTAAAGATGAAATCTATTTTCATTTAGGAAGGAAATACCTCAATATTTCAGATAGAGCTTCACGTAAAGAAATTGAAGAACTTCTTTTCCATTGTTATTCAAAGTTTGAGAGAGCAGGACATTTAGCTGTAGATAGATCACTTTTCGTAAACTTTGTTGCTTTTCAGATGCTAGAAATCCGCAGAAAGCTAGTGAAACTCTCTGAGATAAATACCGTTATAGAGGATTTGCATAGACATGATCCAAAATTGGTTCAGTACCACGTTGATTTGACAGGAAAGTGGCGATTCATAAAAATTGGAAGTAAAAAGTAAATCAATTCTATAAGCCTATAATTTCTGATGTTATCACTTTCGGGATTTCTTTTTGTGTTAATGCGTCTCCTAAAGCCATAGTCAAAGCCATTTCTATGGTTCTCGGTGATAGTGCCTCTCCACTTGCCGTTATTTTGGTGATTAGAGCTTCAATTGCTTCTTCTGTGAATGGGTAGAATTCACTTGTTACTTTTTCTGATGTAACTTTTGACACCTCCTCAACCTTCTTTTCTAAGTCTATTTTTTTGGGTCTGAGTAGTGAAAAAAGTTCTGCAATAAATTGTTTAGCTTCACCTGGATCAAATGCTGTTACTGCAATATAATTGTGCGGAAAACCTAACCTTTGTCTTACTGGAGGAGCGTTAAGTACTGGTACTTGTTCAGCGGAACCTGCTGTGTATGCTAATAACATTACAAAAAGCCTTTTTTGTTCGGCCAGTCTTCTGAATAATTCTCTAAAGTCCATAGCATCACCAAGTGGTTCTAGTTGCTCCAATTCATCAATCATTAAAATCATCATGGTTTTGTCATTTTTCTGCAATTTAATTTTGGTATTCGTTTCAATTATGGTTAACAATGTATGTATAGCGTTGGCTGGCTCTGAATTATCTGTTATAACTCCTAATGTCTCTTTTTCTTTTGCTGAGCATTTTTCCCCGCTCAACCACTTCCAGACTAAATAGGGCATTTGCGCTGAAGGTTTTTGATAAGATAATATTACTGATGAAAAATCTCTATGGCTTATAAATTTATCAATGATTTCTATTTTATCCGCATCTGTCCTTGCATCTAATTCCCTGAAAGTTGGCTGTACTATGTTCCATACTTCTTCTATAAGTCCAAATAAAAATTTTTGACCAAAAGACATTATTATTGCTTGGTATAACTCGACTACGCTCTTCTTTGTAAACGATGGGCATGTTAAGTGAAATAGGTTCGCCTGATAGCCTCGATTTTTTATATAGTTCACTAGATAATAAAGCGTATGAGTTTTTCCAACACCATAGGGCCCCCAAAGTATTGTATGCATAGCAGAGCCCGTCATAAAAGCTCTATCTATTCTCCTTTTCAATTGTTCAATCAGGCTCTTTCGCCCAGCATAAATAGTTGCATGAATCGCAGGATCCAATAACAAGTCAAACCGATCTAGTCCGTAATCCTCTGGTTTTATTTCTTTCAAACAGTCACCTCCAGTATTTACATAAGCGTTTTAAATGAACTTGAAAAATATTAAACAAACTATCTATAAATGACTTATCGTATGTCATTAATGCTACTTCTATATTACTTCTAGCAGTTTTTGTTAGATTTGGAGAACCAAATATAGCAAATCCCCCGCTTTGTGCGATTACTATATACATTTTAGCATGTAGCACAGGATTGCAATAAATTTTCGCATTGCATTGATGACGTAGCATGTTCACCATATCACGATGCCAGGGTATGTCATCTGTTGGAGGACGTGTTAATATTTCGAAAGGTCTATTCTTAATCTTAGATCTAAGAAGACTTATGAAACCTCGTATACCCAACTCAGATAACCAAGGTGAACAAAAATATACTCCAAATACATTTCGAGCGAGAGAGATCCCTTCATAAAGTTTGTAAGGGATATCATAAAGCAATATTTTAAATTTTTCATCCACCTTAGGTCCCCTAGGCAAACCTCGGAGGCCCACCGCCGTGCATTGTCAGTCTGGGCCGCACCTGAATTGAAAACACTCTGTTTACCCCAAAAGCTGAAATCAGAGCGTCTCCCCGTTCTAGACTTCTTAGGATACGCCGCAATACATTAGTTGTCACTTTTTCATACTCTAAACGGACAGCATCGGGAGGGTCATTCAACAAACGAGATTCAACTGCAGATACATCTTGGGAAAATGCAAGTCCATGCGAAATTAGAATATTTATCTGTGAACTTAACTTTGTAGATAAAGCAGAAGGCTGCTGAGTTGTAGCAACTAATCCAAGCCCTAAACTTCTTCCTTCCTTTGCGTACCTTATTAACCAGCTTTTAGCAGCAGTTATCTCTTCTTCAGGACAATAGTTATGTGCTTCGTCAACTAAAAGCCAACCAGGAGGAAAAGTATTGAGTTTGCTACAGTTTTTAACTTTAGAAACTTTTTGTGCTTCTTCCATAGCCTTTGCTTCTGCACGTGCTTTGAAAATTTTTTTGACAAGTATAGCGACTACTAAGGACTTGAGTTGATAATCTACGTCTTGAAGATTCATAACGGTTATTGTTCCGCGTTTAAATATTTCAGCGACAGATGATCCTTCCTTGTCAAAGACTTTCCAGGTTTTAAGGTCGGTAAGCCGACTTCTTAAGGCTCTTATAGTTCTCGTCTCAAATCCTGCAATTTTTGAATTAATTTCTTGGTCATGATCGAGACATTCAATTAGATCATCGATCGTGTATAGCTCCTTTGGAGGAATATGTTTTGTTTGTATTATACTTCCAGTTTCGAGGTCTTTTTTTATCCAAGTATACCCTTTTTTAACAACTTTTTCGTACACTTGACTCATCAGTTGTCCCATTCTGGAATAATATCTATCTACTCCTAGTAAACCACACCAATCATCAAGATCTAGATCTGAAATACGAATAGTAAAGATCTTCCAGTCTGGGAAATAACGGTTAGATCCCTTTGGCACATATACTTCAATGTTATCAAGGCTTTGTGGTTTAAGCCCCCAACGTTTTAACAATGAAATTTGCTCACGTCCATAGGGGTCATCAAGTGATGGAGGATATTTCATTTGCCAAAATTGTCCTAATGTGTCAATTACAAGAACAGCGTATTGTTTCTCTTTAATAGTAGAAACTTCCCCCGCTCCTGATAACCCCTCAGCAATAACTCCCAATGTGTAGCTTTTACCAGTACCACGTCTTCCACAAATAAGAATTATATGTGGAAAATCTATCGCAAGCCATAGATTATAATTATAGTAACTGCGAGTCGTGCCCGTTTCATTAATTTTCCCTAGGAAAATTAGATTCTTAGGTTCAGACTCCTTACTTTCGAGCCCTATAGCCACAGATTTAGAAGCTTCATTAATCCAGTCAAATCTTAATGGAGTTGTCACATGAAGCCTAGCTGGAAGACGCACATCTTTAATTTTCGGAATCAAAGTTACTCTCCATACTAATGTAAAGTTAATTTGTTTAAAATTTCTTGTTCTTATTCTAATTCTGTTGTCTGGTAATGTAAAGGCACTAAATCAGTAATAATGTCCCAATGCTCTCGGATGCGAGGAACGATAAACTGTTGACGCCTGAGTCTGACAGCATGTTTAACTTGAGAATAAACTTTCATATCTTCTCTCGTTCTTATTGCCAGAGAAGTCGAGCTTAACGCTAGTGACTTGAGTTCAAAGGGACGTTTTTTAGGTAAAGCAAAATAAAGTGAAAAAAACTTCAGTCCCCTATTCGGTTTATTTACGTAAGTATACCTTGGTTGAACATCAAAAAGCGCAAGTCCCGAGTAGATAAAACGCCTAATTCTATCTAATGGAGCTGGAATATGTAGTTTTATCAGACTTCCCTTGCTTATTTTTGCTCTAGAATCCAATAAGCCTTCTATAAATTGCTGAATAACAATTGTTGGAGATATGCGTATAACTTTTGGCACGTCATGGTTCCGAAAGAGACTTAGAATCATTCTTATAAGGAATTTTTCTTGAGAATCGTCATAGATAACTATCTTTCGATAATCAGTTGGGCGGTAATAAACTCTATGTGGTGTTTTAAGTTCTGTTAGCGCATGTTTAAGAATTTTACAAACTTTTGCGTAATTGAGTCCACTTTTAAGGTAAAGTACAAGTTTATGCCTTGTTAGCCGAGGGACAATTGCTTGCGTACCAAGCATGTAAGCAATATTTTTTGTAATAATAATTCTCCTATCTCCGATTTTCATCGAAGCTAACGGATTTGACTTATACAACTTTCTGAGAAACTCAAAAATTTGAGGCCTGTAAAAAATATCAACCATAACTCCTTGAGTAATATTTAATGCTCTAATTTTACCTTTCACGGTATAAACTTCCGAATTTTCGGGCAAAACTAGCTCATTAACATCCGTAGTTATACGTACACTGCGATTGCTTTTCAACTTAACAGGTTTGCTCCTCATTTTTTCGAAAACAACCTTGCGTTTTTCAAGATCAAGACCTAATACACTATCGGATGGAAGAAGCTCTTTCACCTTTAATAAGCCGCGTTTGGTCCAGACGTAACTGTCCTCACAGAGTAAATACCCAGTGACTTTTGAATTCATTCATGTACCTTCTTTAGATGTTCACAATTTATTTAAATAATTTAAATGGCAAAAATTTATTTTACCAAATGATAACGATGGAGAAATGATATAATGCTGTCATATTTTAAAGTATGGCCCTTTGGAGTAACTCCCGAAAAACATGCAGGCATTTGGGCGGATCGGCGGAATCTATATGATGAACTAAATTATCTTCTAACAAATTTTGCAGAGAGAAAAAGATCATTTATTCAACCACTATGGGGGTATCTTGGTGCTGGAAAAACGCACGCAATATGGCATTTTGGTAATCTTTTCCAAAAGAAAGGAAAAGTGAAATTTATCTACTCGAAATTTCCTATTCATGCAAAGAATTTTTATCAACTTTATACTGATGGTTTTATTCCTTCTTTTGATTTCAGGGAATTTGCTGAGCTCTCTTCCAAATTGTGGAAGCACTTAATTGCAAATAAAGATGAGGAAGAAGCATTTTTCTTTATTCGAGAAAAAATAGCCAATAGAAACGACGATTTTGCACAAGTTATTTATAATGTAGCAAAAATGTGGAGTATATCCCCTATGAAAGCTTCGAGGGATCCTATATTTATCCTTTCAAGAATGTGGTTACAAGGGGCAAAACTAGGAAGAGGACATTTGAACGCGATTGGAGTAGCAAGAAATATTTCTAATGATTCAGATGCTATTCTGGCATTAGGAGGGATTGTAAGGCTATACACTTTCGAAGATGATAACGAAAATATTCATGGACTCCCCATCGTATGGGCACTCGATGATAGTCATGTAATTTTCGCCCGCCCCTCAAAACAGCAGGAAGAAATTCAGCGAGGAATAAGGCGAATGATTGATGAGTGCCCAACGAAGCTATTAATTTTAATGAGTTTTGCTACACCAGACCCTGAAAAAATTCGTGAAGGCCTTATTGAGGAACTAAAAACTGTAGCAGCTTACTCTATAATTGAGATTCCACCTCTAACGAAGGATAACGCTTTAATTTTCATTTTAGACTTAATTAATCATGAAGATTTTCGAAGGCAAGACGCACCTAGCAAATTTTATCCTTATACCGAAAAGAGTATAGAAAGAATCATAGAACGAATTGTAGAAAAGGGAATTGATTTATTACCAAGAAATATCATCAAATGTTTTGAACATTTAACGGATGAAGCCCAAAAAGAGAAGAGGGAAATTATAGGTATCGAATTTGTAGATAAATTCTTTAAGAATAAATGCTTGCCTGAATTTTGCTCCCTACTGGCTTAAAAGCCCTGCCTTGCATCCGCAGTCTTTACTCCATTAAGTTCGAGAGGTAACATTACATTTTCATGAGCAGTAAATGTCGGAATAAGATTAAAAAGCTGGAAAAATAAAACCGACAGTTTCCTCCGGAATGGATTTAAATAAGTTAAGTGAAGCTGAGTTAAGCCGTCTTCCGGCTACAACAACATGCCCAAAAAGTCGGCTTGTCTAACCCTCCAATATTATTAAGTAAAGTGGACTTTCTCGACTCACTAGGACCAAGAATTGCTAGTATACTATTAATAGGCATCCAGAAGTTGCCAAGTATGCCCACTAAATAGTTGAGGCTATTTAGAACTCCGATGTTTTTATGACTACCTACTTTATATCTAACTTAGCAAGAGTTAAAGGCGAAATAATATGGAGGAAGTCTCAGTAAGCACAGGACAGCATCGAAGCTGAGGATAGAATAGTTTATTGCGAGTTTGATTAGGTTCATGTCAAGATTTCTGATTCCTTCCCGTAGGTAAAGACGACCAAATTTAGTGGGGTTAGCCATGGTTCGCTTGTTCGGGAAATCTGGTCAATTCAAAATTCAACACACCTTTATTAAGTGCTTTTTGTTTATAGAATTCGGCCTCCGCACCTCTTCCATACGGTTCTATGCGACCAAGACCTATTTATGGATTTTTAGAATTAGATTTGAACCCTTTTTGGTATTAGTCCAGTCCGACTCACCAATTTTTGAATGCCATTTTTAGTAAAGGTATCATATAACCAAAGAGTTGAAACAAGCTTATCTGAAAATTGCCAGAGAATTAGATAGACTTTATGAATCTTGAATCGGTAGTTAGCCTTAACAAATGATATGATAATAGGTAAAACGAAAATAGCTCGGGAAATATATGAATGAAAAGGAAGAATATCATTGCAGAGTTTGTGGTCGGGAAATAAGCAAAGAGGAATATGAGGCGTTTGACGGTCTCTGTGAAGAATGCTGGGAAGACGAAATGACTGAGGAAATAGATGCAACTGAAGGAACAGACGAAGAATTCGTCCCAATATGACATCAACACGGTAATATCCAGAAAAGTTAATCAAAGTCGTTTGCCTACATACAATTAACGCCCTTCTTACCTCTACAAGCACGCATCTGGGCATTGTCCTCCCGTTGTATCACTTGGTTTCACAGCACTCATGACGTGCTTGAAGGGCTTGGAGGAGGTCGCGTTCCTAACTCAACGGCAAATGTCATTGTTTGGTTGTTTCTTACTATTGTTATGTTTATTGTTTGCCCCGGTAGAGTGTACTCTTCCAAGTAAGCTGCAAGGGCGTCTATGTTGGTGATTCTTGTTTGATTGATGGCTATTATGATATCGCCGCCGATAGTTACCCATTTTCCCGCGATTTTGGACTTGTTGTGTCCCGCCTTGTAAACCTGCTTGGTCTGCTGGTCCATCACTTACAACATGGACGATTAGACAACCATATGTGATGTTAACCTTCATTGCTGTTGCGATTTCATAGGTCATGTCTATTACTTCTACGCCTAGCCATGGATGCTTATTATATGTGCCATTTTCTATTAAGGCTCCTATCTCCCGTAAAATAGTGTTTGATGGAATTGTAAAGCCGAGTCCTTGGGAATTCCTCACAATGGCTGTGGTTATGCCAACAACTTGTCCTCGGTAGTTTAGAAGCGGTCCCCCTGAGTTGCGGGGCGATAGGACCCAATTCTGCCAAATAACCCATTAAAATTTTGTCGCTTCCAAGAGCAATCAGTGTAGCACGCACACTTTTCACTCCCCCAACACCAACCTTTGAACCAAAAAAGAGATAAGAAAAATTGACAAACTTTATTTTTGGTTCTCACTTTGAGAAACGAAGAAATGCAAAATATCCTATGGCATAAAACAAAAGATTGGCCTGAGCTAGTGCGGAACAAAGATGTTTTTAAATTATATAAAAGCCTGGGTTTGGATATCAGCTATGATGAATTTCTTTCACTTTTCATCAGATCTACAGGCTATGTAAAAGCAGGAAATAAATTCAAAAGAGTAGCATATTTCAAAGACGATATATTAAGGGAAATAGCTCTCGAAAT
>Ga0180301_10002684_pt1 | contig 14018 bp, 13 predicted proteins | sample GuaBasSediGuay16_FD_121797 | JGI IMG/M metagenome (GOLD analysis project Ga0180301, IMG submission 121797) | Subseafloor sediment microbial communities from Guaymas Basin, Gulf of California, Mexico - Guay16, Core 4569-2, 12-15 cm | ecosystem: Environmental > Aquatic > Marine > Hydrothermal...
AAGAGGAAGGCTTTGAGGAAACTAAAGGAAAGGAAAAAGAAACTTGATATTAAATGGAAGATAGCTAACACAATCGTTAAGACTGCCTATGAGAAACAATATGTCATAGTTCTTGAGAAACTAAGTAAACGTGTAGCTAATAACATGATAAAGAGAATAAAGGATAAACAGCTACGTCATAGGATATTCCAAGCGAGTTTCAGAGGTATTCAGAGAGCAATAGAGGAAAAAGCAAGAGAGCATGGTGTACCAGTAATCTATGTGAATCCAAGAAACACATCTAAGCTATGTCCGATTCACAATGTACCAATAAATTACAATAATGGTTCTAGAATTAGAAAATGTAGTAAAGCATACGAATTATGGCATCGTGATGTAGTTGCCTGTTGGAATCTCCTCCTTAAAGCCCTATGGGGTGATGGGAGCCTTGCTCCAAGCCTCGTAGGGTTAAACATAGATGTGAGGCTCATTCCGTTAGCCTCGAAAGCCACCCATGACCCCATAGGGATACCAAAATCCCTATGGGCGAGGTGGAACTCCCTAGGTGCGACCATGAATTTATATAAAATGATTGGAATGACCACCTAGGGAGAAACGGTGCACTTATGGCTGTAGACTTCCTCGAAGAGGTTAACATTGTCACTGTATGGAGGTCTTTAGAAATACTAATCAAGGCTATTGAAAAAGAAATCCTATCCATTGACTGCAACGATCCTGAAAGGATCTTAAGGGAATACATGAACGACACACTACACATATTTCCCCGTAGAGACTATAATAGAGTAGTAAGGTGGAAGCGTGTACTATGTCAGCAGAGAAAATGAGTAAGAAAATTCAAAAATGGATTGAACTTGAAGAAGAGGCTAAAAGAATTCGTAGGGTTATGGCTGATTGGAATTTTATAGAGAAGCAACCTCCAAGGATAAGAGAAGCACTAAAATACTACATAGAGACAGGTGATATTAGGAGAGCAAGTATTCTCGCAGGCATAAATGTTGAAGAATTTAGGGAATTATTAAGAAAAGCTAAAATACCAGTCATTGTCTAACTATAGCTTCAACTATTCCCTATATAGGTAAGTAAGTGCCTAGCTTTATTAAACCACTCTATTTTTAAACTAACTCTAACTACACGGATAAGGGTAGTAGCTTTTGGTGAAAATAGGGGTCTTAGAACTAGTAGGCTACAGGGAATGGACTGAAAACATAGGATTTGATAGGGAATATATAATACAATTAAATCAAACAAAAGTATACTATGAGTTACAAAGCATGGTTTCGGAAGCAGGAGGATTTATAATACCTTTGCGGTTTGATTACATGATAATAGTAGCTAATGGAGTAGATAACAAAGTATTAAAGAAGCTACCATTAGCACTCAAATACTTCTCGCCAGTACCCATAAAAATAGCAGTAACATGTGCAAAAACACCATACGAAGCACAATTAAAAGCAACACTTCTACTACCAGAAGTAAAGGAAAATACAACACTTATAGAATACAACGAGTACTGTAATGACCATATAGTTGTAGCTCAATTTGATATAAACTACTATACCCTAAAAACAAAGTACATGAGCGTCTACGATACATACCTAGAATCCATGCAACTATACCTGGAGGTAGTTAACTTATCAAAGAAAGTAGGAGGGATAGTATACTACCTAGGAGGAGATAACGTACTAATGCTCCTAAGCCTTGATAAAATAAATGTACTAAATGAGTTAGCTCATAGGGATTTAAAAATAGGTGTAGGTGTATCAAAGATAGCTAGAAGAGCAATAATGTTATCAGCAAAAGCGCTAGATAGCATAAGAATGAATAGAAAAGAAGGAAATAATCAAGGAATTAAGATAATATACGATGGATAAGCATAACTACAATTTAATCCAATACTCTTGAGCATCCTGTAATATAGCACTCCTCCTTAGTACCCTCCTAAATTCATTGGGTGTATATGCAAATATCTGGAATGGTATACTTTTATCTGCTAGCATTCTAAGAATCCTAACTCTTTCTTCTAAGCTCATTCCATTAAAATACTTAGATACAACGATAACATCAATATCGCTATCCTCAATCCAAGTACCTCTAGCGTAGCTTCCAAAAAGATATACCTCTACATCATCATATCTTTCTCTAAGAGCTCTTACGAAATCCATTATTGCCTTGGTGATTTTATTTGGTACGGAATATCTCTTCAACTTTTCTAACGACATACCTAGCAACCTCTAATGCATTTTCAGCCTGCATTTTACTAAAACTTATTGAAGGTCTACGCAAACCAGCATTGGGATATCTAGCAGTGACATAGTATTGAGAAACTTCAGGTAATCTCTCAATAATGTTATCATGTAACCGTAGTATATTTCTAACATGCTCATATAATACAACTAAATCATGTACATGTGGAGGACTCTTATGTTTAAATCCAATAATTAAAGCTTTTAACGCCTTTTCTATGGCTTGTTGAGACATATAGCATGAAAGACTATAATCTCTATCATTAAGTGATCTTACGGCACGTTGAAGATCCATTTTAGCTTCTTCTAACCAATCAAATGCTTCCTCCCTTACTATTCTATTATTCATTTCACCTAAACCTCGAATAGTATCAGTATTTGCTCGTGATATAATAATTGCTTAGATAAATGATAAATATGATAGTTAATGAACAATGTTATTCTATATGAATTATCTTAACTCCCAACATACTTGCTTTATCCTTTACCAGCCTTACTGCTTTATCTACTATTTCTCTTAGCTTTTCTTGTGTTGATGCTTCAGCATAAATTCTTATTTTAGGTTCAGTACCACTAGGTCTAATAAGAATCCACGAGCCATCACTTAAATCAAGTCTTAAACCATCAAAATCAAGCATTTTCTCATAACCCTTAAACACATAGGTCATTTCATTTCTAACAGCATTAAATAACTTAATCTTAGCTTCCTCAGGTACCTTGATAGATAATCTCCTTTGAGGTGTTAGTGGTATATCGGCTAATAGGTCTTTAATATCCTTACCTTCTTCAATCATGGTCTTAGTTATTAGTGCAGCCTGATATATTGCGTCAACCCAAAGACCCCATTCAGGGTCGATGAGCTTCCATGGTTCTGCAGCTAAAAGAACATTACTTCTACCTATTTCTGGTATCTTTTCATGTGTTTTACCAAGCTTCCACCTAACAAGCTTACCACCAAACTTTTCAACAATGTATTCAACACTACGGCCAACATCAATAGAGACAATAACCGTACCCTTCCTCTCCATAAGCTTAAGCTTAGCGTAGAATGCAATCAACCTATCTTGAGTAATAAAACCGGTTTTAGGATGAAGAACAGCTAAGCGATCAGCGTCGCCATCATGTGCGAAAATAGCATGACATCCAATAGCTTTAGCCATATTAAAAGTATCTACAAGAACATCAGGTCTAGGTTCAGGATACCTACCAGTAAACAATCCATCATAATTACAATTCAAAGTCACAACCTTAGCACCAAGATTACGAAGAATAATCGGTGTAACATTACTAGCAGCTCCATTAGCACAGTCAACAACAACTAAAGGCTTAAACCTCTTAACCCTAGGCTCAAGCCTACTAGACAACTCCTCAACATAACCATCAACAACATCAAACCGATGAACAACCCTACCAACCCTATCCCAAGAAACAACTCCTCTCCTAAAATCAATACCATCCATAATCCTCTCAAGTTCATCCTCCATAGCCCTAGTAGACTCCATACCACGTGAATCAAATACCTTAAAACCATTATCGGTTGGAGGATTATGACTAGCAGTAACAGAAACCCCACCACCACACCTCAACCTAACAGTAGAGTAGGCAACAGTTGGCGTAGGAGCTAACCCAATATTAACAGCATCAACTCCAGCCATCATAGCACCAACACAGACGCTATAAGCTAGCATAGGGGAAGTTAGACGAACGTCAAAACCAACACAAACATCACCCCTACCATAAACTGCAAGAGCAGCACCAAGCCTTAAAGCTAAATCAACATTAACCTTACCAGGATAAGGACCACGAATACCAGCAGTACCAAACAACCTAGGCAACAGGCTCCCGTAAGAATCAGAAGACAATAAAATAATATAACTCTTAATGCCTTAACTCAATGCGATACTTTATCTAACCATTCCATCAATATGCTTCATCTCCTTATGAACTTATTTTTCATAATCGCTATTTTTCTCATAATAGCTGCTCTTTGTGTTTTCTTTTCGAACTCTATATGCAGCATCACCTTTTTTAGGAATTCCTTAGCTATATGAGGATATTTCCATACAACATTCTCCTTTTCTTTAGGATCATTTTTTAAATTAAATAACTCAATGCTATCTCTAGACCATATAATTTTCCATTCTCTGGTCCTATAAGAAACCTTCATGTATTTTAAGCTAACCTGTACTCCTTTGATATCACTAGCTATTTCACTTATTATTGGTTTATCTCCAAGTTTATTATTTAATATATTCCTCCCAAGCCATTTACTGTGAAAGGGTTCTTTTTCATCGATGAGGTATACTATGGTTGGAGCTATATCTAACTGATCTACAAGTATATCCCTTCTGGATTTGGTTACTGAGCTATGATATATGATCAATGGTATTCGAAGTAATTCATCATAAAGCTTAGGTGTATGACCTAAGCCTCCATGCTCCATAAATTCATCGCCATGATCTGAGGTAATTATTAAAGCGACATCATCCATCAGTTGACGTGATCTAAGCCAATGTAAAAGCTTACCAATACATTGGTCGATGAACTCAACTTTTTGAGCGTACAAGTCCTTAAGATATTGAAGATCATATTCCGTAAGGTGAACTCTCTTGTATTTCGAAAGTTCTATATATTCATTGAGCTTAAGTATATACTCACATTCTATAATGAGTCTAGGTAAGGAATAATACGGTATATAAGGGATATGCGCGTCCATATAATGAAGCCACATAAAAAACCTCTTCCTACGGATTGCAATCCTATCAAGAAGATATATGGCCTTTGAAGTTATTATATCGCCACGCGCATAAGGAGGATTAATTCGATGAATTAGACATGTAATTCTCTTATTTTTTCTACTTATAATTCGTAGGAGCCTTGCAAAATTCTTCCTTAAGTCATGCAAAGAATTGAGAGGATAATGTGTATCATCAAGAAAGATGGTGAATCCTCTATTAAAACCATACTTATACGATAGGAAAGGATTAGAATTGATGCCTAAAGTTATGTAACCCTTCCTACAAAGAACCTCAGCTATAGTTACTCTACTTTCGGTTAAGTATGGATATAAGTCGTACATTAACGGGTATGTAGATGTAAATATGGAAATAAATGAGGATGGTGTACCGGGGCTATTAGCGAAGGCGTTTAAAAATATCACTCCTTGTTCTGATAATTCATCTATATTTGGAGTTTGAACATCTTTATTACCATAACATCCCAGGAAATCCCCTCTAAGACTGTCAATGGTTATTAATATTATACTATTAGCAACCATATATTAACGCCCATCATAGGTTTCTTGCTATGACCAGGTTATAATTAATTGAGACACAAAATAAACTGTATAGGATTTCACAAGGTCCAATTTGATACACCAATTTTAAAAGATGATTTTAACTAGTAAAGGAATTCTATCTAATCGGATTTTTTTCCTGTCTATGACCTTACATATGTTCTTATAGAATATTAGTCCTTCAAAGTAATATTTATATGTATCTATACGTCTTAATACGGATTTGACCAGGTATTTAGCTAATAGCATGACATCAATAAAGGAATTAACTATAAGAGGGGCCTTTTTAATGAAAAATCTTAGCGTATAGTAATTCCTTTGCACTATGTCATAGAACCTTCTACTCCTTTCAATATTTTTTATAGTGAGCTTTCTATGGTGAACACCTATAACCTTGCCGAGTAATGCCACTGTGTAACCTTGACACCACATCAATAAACTGACCAATATGTCTTCGAGGTAGTAGAATTTAGCTGCAGTAATATATAGTCTTTTCTCACCATATTTGCCCAAAGCCTTCTTAACAGCATCTACTCTGTATAGTGGAAGAGTGCCTTCAACAAATGTCACATATGTATAAAGCCCATTGATCCACCTTATTTTATTCTTTAGATAATTCAATTTAACATCACGAATATGTAATGGTCTTATCATATAGAATGGTAGTTCTAGTATTAAGTATCCACCTGCAGAATCTACAATCTCACTGTTAGGTCTAAGAATAATTCCCTGTACCGCCCCCACATGCTTGTTTTCTTCCATGAATTCAACTAAGTTCTTTAAGGCGTAAGGGAAGAGCACGGCATCATTGTTATGGAGGAGTACAAATTTCGCATTTTTGTCCCTAATGGAAAAACCAGCATTAACGGCTCCAGTAAATCCGAAATTTTTATGTAACTTTACGAAGCGAGTTTCACGAATTTTATTCCGCAATTTAGCATTGATGTATTCCTTAATAATTCTATCACTACCATCGGTAGAGCCATCATCCACTATTATCAATTCATAATCTCTGTAATTTATTTCAGATAGAGCTCTTAACGAGCTTAAGACTTTATCTATGAATGCTCTTGAATTATAATTGATCCATATTATGCTAACAAATGGTAATTCCACCCCGTACACCTGACTGTCTCGTTAAATTAAAGCACCCATTATATAAACCTATTTAGAGGCTCGATTTTAAGATAATAATTTTCCTCTACCCTAATTTAGCAAATAAGATAGTCTCTCTATTGTCATACCATTTATGGTCTAGATATATTTTATATCGCGGTTCTATTTTCTTTATCAACCTGGCTATCTCTATTAGGTCTTCTGGTTTATGATATGCCGCAACAGCTAGCTTTGGTTTACATTTATGTAATGTTCTTTTTGCCCCCTTTAATGCTTCCATTTCAGCTCCTTCAATATCCATTTTAATAAAATCTACACATTCTATTTCTCCACTTTCAAGAAGATAATCTAAACTTGTAACTTTGATGTCTATACTTTCGGTTTTATCGTACACATACCTATGAGCGATAATGGTGGCGTCCCCTCCTTTACCATACATTGTAGCCCTTGATGGTTTACTCCATAGGCCTAAATTGAAAGGCTTAATAATATTTGTTAATTTATTCATTAATATATTCTTAACGAGGACTTTAAACACGTCTTTTTGAGGTTCCAGAGCATATACTTTTCCATACTTGCCTACACGTGATGCGAACCATATAGATGATTCGCCATAATATGCACCTGCATCTATTACTACATCATCTCTTTCAGGTTTTACAATACTCTTATACTCGTATATTTTCACAAGAAATACCTCTATAAAGGTCTCAGGATCAGTATAGATTCTATAGCCATTAAACCTTATGAGGGGAGGACTACCTTGTTTGACTATGTATCCTTTAACAATAGTATGTAGTTTGCTGACTTTATCATAACTGTACTTGAATTTAACGAAATTAGAAGCCCTAGCTAAGCCTACAAAGGGTAAAATTATTCGAAATTTTAAAACCTTTAGTAGAACCTCGCGTGAGTAGTCGTCATCTAGGAGAGCGTAGAGATCGTTGTATTCGTTAATATTCTCAATTATATTTCTAAAATAATCTATTGCTAGCCTTTGTAAAGAGGGTTGAAGTCTATCATGAACTAATAGTTGTAGTTCTCTAAAGACTTCACGCTTCAAAATAACTAGATTAAAAAACGATAGCATGCGAGCTATAGCGCTTTTTAATAGTTTAAATGACTTATTGGGCTCTTTGGGATAATATCTAATAGATGTTATTGTATTAGAGAGATCAGTCAAAGTCTTAGCTATAAATTGAAGGTCTAGTAGCCTTCGTTCTTCATAGCCATTAGACTCATGCATGATTAACTACCTTAATTTGTTTACTACCTATTGTGACTTTAATTCTAATTCTGACATATTAAATTAACTAGGTCTTTACATCTACGTGCTTTATGTAACATCTAAGTCCTTTATAGTTCATTATAGTTCAAGTATACCATAATCTCCTATAGCTAATCTAATTGCTCCATATAGCTCCCTCTTTGCCTTCACGTAACAATGATTTCCTATTATGCTGTCAACAAGCCTCGCTTTATTTAAATCTATCACTGAATTATTTAATATTATACTTCTAGTTACTGAACCTGACAATACCTTTGAACTGCTCTCAACAGATACGTAATGCTCTATTGTAGCATTTCTTGCTATGTATGCATCCCTACCTACGTAAGCAGGTCCATACACCTTCCCTTCAATGACCGCTCCTTTTTCCACTATTACCCTACCCTGAACTTCACCTTCCACTTTACCCTCAACACGTGGCTGTACATTATCAAGGAGCAAGTAAAGTGCTTCCAACAAGCTTTCAGGAGTACCTACATCCTTCCACCAGCCAGTTACAACATCATATTTTACGGTATAGCCGTGATCTATGAACCATTGAATAAGCTCTGTTATTTCATATTCTCCACGCCATGAAAGTTTTAATGTAAAAAATGCTTTCTCCACTAGATCAGGATCCCTAAAGAAGTATATTCCTATCATTGCCATATCAGATAAGAATTGTTTAGGCTTTTCAACTAGCTTAACTATTTTATTATCCTTTATAATAGCTACACCAAATCTTGATGGATCCTTAACCTTACATAATAAGATGTAGACATCAGGCTCATTAGTTATAAAGTTTTCAACATACTTTTCTATTCCATGTGCCAGTATATTATCTCCTAAGTATACAACGAAAGGTCCTTCTATAAAACCATTAGCTATTGATATATGAATGGCATGTGCAATGCCTAGCCTTCGCTCTTGTCGTATATATGTAAACCTAGCTCCATAGCGTGACCCATCTCCCAAATACTCTTTAATTAAATGACCCAAGTATCCAACAACTATACCTACATCTCTAATACCCACATCAACTAAATGACATATGGGATACTCAATCATAGCTTTACCTAAAAGTGGTATCAAGTGTTTAGGCATAGAATAAGTAAACGGCCTTAACCTCGTCCCTTCACCACCAGCTAAAACCAAGCCCTTTAACTTCATTTCCCTACACCACGAAGCCTGATATACTCTCTATAGAATACCTCTAATGAATAATTAAGAGAATGGAAATTGGTTTTCAATAAGGACTTTGCTCTAGAACAATCAAGGCTGGAATCTCTGGGTCTTTTAGCCTTCCACTTCATTTCATTCATTGTAATAGGCTCAATAAGTCCCTGATCAAAACCAAACCTCTTAGCTACCTTCATAGCAAAGTCATATCTATTGATTCTCTCACCTGCTACATGGAGAATACCATCAATATCGCTACGTTCAATTATTTCAACTATAGCTTTAGCCAGTAATGTATTTAACGTAGGTGATAAATACTGATCGATTAGTGCCTTAACCTTTTGGCCCTTACTTAGCGCTTCTATTAAGAACTTGCCAAAGTTCATACGACCCATACCAAGCCCATAAATAGCACTAGTCCTCACGATTATACAACTATCGAATATACTCTTCACGATTTCTTCAGCAATAAACTTCGTAAGACCATAGAAATTTATTGGAACGGGTATATCATCCTCCCTATATAAACCCCTCATACCATCGAACACGTAGTCTGTTGACAGATAAACAAATCTTGATACATTAACCTTTCTTGAAATCTTAGCTAAAACCCTCGTTGCTTCTACGTTAACATTCCAAGCATATTGCTTATTCAATTCACAACCTTCTACATCACCATAAGCAGCCATATGAATTACAATATCAGGCTTTATCTCTTGAACAAAATCTATTACCTTACTATATTCTGTTAAGTCAAGTTTAACTATACTTACGTTCTCGCGTTCGAGGCTTATCGGATGCTTATTGTATACGGCATAAACAGTATATGATCTCTCAGCTAATTCAAGTAAGGTCTTATATCCTGGAGAACTACTTGCACCAGTCAATAATACTTTCAAGATATCGCCCTACACATAATTAAGGCAATAAAATATTAAGAGGTTTAGCAAGAATTTCAGGAAATTCTTTAAGAAGAACTTTATACCTCTTCACAGTCCAATTCTTAATTGAGGGCTTTACAATACCATTATCAAGTGCTCTCCAAATTTCTCTTACACCATCAGCAATCTTATACCTTGGAGTAAAATTCAACTTCTCCTTAATTTTACTAAAATTAACTCTATACGACCTACGATCAATATCATGCTCCCTGAGATCAATACACTCTACAGGATCCCTGTTAACAGCTCTACAAATTTCTCGAGCAAGATCTAAAATACAATAGTTCTGTTCATTAGAACCCACATTAAATATCTCACCATTAACTACATGAGGTTCTGCCTCAATAATTAACTCTATAGCACGTACAAGGTCCTTAACATGAACCAAAGGTCTATACTGAGTACCACCAAACACTTTCACTTTACCCTCAGTATAAAGTGTAAAAGTCATAGTATTAACTACGAGATCTAGTCTAAGCCTAGGAGAAAAACCATAAACAGTTGCTGGTCTCACAACCGTAACTATAAAATCACGATTTGCTAAAGGCAAAATATCTTTTTCACCTAAAGCTGCTGCCTTAGCATACGTAGTTAATGGGTTCAAAGGACTTTTCTCATCCACTACACTCTCCTGAAAACCATAAACGCTACAAGTTGAGAAATAAATATACCTCTTAACACCATGCTTCTTAGATAAATTTGCAACCCTAACCCTACCACGATAATTTATATCCAAGGTAAACTCAGGTCTAAGCTCACCGGCAGGATCATTTGAAATAGCAGCCATATCGATAACAACATCAACACCATTAAGAATCACGGGATCAAACCACCTAACATCATCATGAATAAGCGTAAACCCTCTCTCACCAATCAAATCCCTAATAGGCTCAATACCAAAGAACAACCTATCAATAACTACTACATCATAACCTCTCTCCAAAAGTCTCCTCGACATAACACAACCTATGTAGCCAGCGCCACCAGTAAGCAATACCTTCACTGGTAACCACCATAATTTTCTTTAAAACTTATGTCTTAAATAAATCTAACCATATACAAAGTTAAGAATATAGGCTTTTGATGGTGGTAACTACGGCATTACGCCAAGGATTTTGATTTAAATGACCAAGATATGAATCAGGAATAATATAACAATAATACTATGGACACATAAACATTGTAGAACGTGTATCATGAAACCCTCTTGAGAGGAGTGATAAGACAAATATCTTTGTCAAAAATGTGGATGCAGAGAAAATAATCATAGTTAATTATGAGGCTTCAGGTAATGTACTCGATGCTCCTATCATTGACCATATCATATAGTTGCCGACATATGTGCTTTCCCTCACTTGACGAAGGGGGATTTGATTCTAAGTTCTTGAATGTATCTCCTATGGTAAATCAGTGACCTGTAGTGATGTATCTGCTGAGGCAAGAGTTACATCTCATGAGAGTATTAATCGTGCCTAGAGGTAATGCGAATGCACTTGTTAATACAGTTGAATTATATCATAACTCAGACTAGAGATATTTGGCGGAAAAGGATCCAATTACGCTAAAGCCTGCACTGGGGTGACATTGTAGAGAGAATTGAAAAATATTAATAAGTGTCTTTAAAGCAACAACGTTTAGTCTATGCGCTAGTAACATTCAAGATATGATGATTATGGAAGTTTTACTCTAAGGAATCTTAAACATACATTCTGATGTATAATGAAAACACCATCCCTAATGTCATGATCGTCAAGAAAGGTAAGAATAGCCTAATTTAGTCGTTAAATTAATACTCTTTAAATACCAGATATAACGTATCAAAACTCTATGGGTGGAATATTTGCCCTTTAAGAGTTTTAAAAAATTAAATATTCCCGACGTTATGTTAGTAGAACCCATTGTATTCCCTGATGAGAGAGGTTTCTTTATGGAACTCTATAAGAGAACCCCTTTCTTGGCTGAAGGTATACCTTATGATTTTGTACAAGTCAATGTTAGTTTTTCTAGAAAAGGTGTTGTAAGAGGACTTCATTATCAATTAAGACCTATGGAACAGGGTAAACTCTTCGTTGTACTAAAAGGCAGGGTATTTGCTGCAGCCGTGGACATAAGAAAAGGGTCTCCATGGTTTGGTAAGTATGCTGCAATTGAACTTTCATCAGAGCCCCCTAGGCTTCTTTGGATACCGCCAGGATTCGCCTTCGGATTTCAAGCACTAGAGGAAAGCATAGTACTATACCTTGTAACAAAGGAATATTCACCAGAGCATGAGAGGGGCATTAGATGGAATGATCCAGATATAGGCATACCTTGGCCGATAAAAGACGACGTCATCTTAAGCGAAAAGGATAAGAAACAACCGTTACTAAGAGAAGCTGAAACAAACTTCATCTATAACAAATCTAAGTAAAACAATTCAAATGACTATAGTTTACTAATGATGCAAACATTTACGTAGAATTTAGTCACCTTAAATTGAATGTTTAACTTTATAAGTGGTGATGATTATACTTATTGTCATGAACCTCAAAGAAATAGCGGAAAGACATAAATGCTTCGTAAATAGCTAAATCCTATACAATCTATGCTTACTATGGCGACCGGCTTCATTTTCTCACTTATTCTCATGCTTGGTAAAATAATAGTCTTGAAGAATGATAGGCACATCCTAATCATTCTAAACACCTTCAAAATTCCCATTTTGTCGCATTCTTATAGGACAAGAACTTATATTGCTGAGCTTCATACATTATTCATGCAAAAGGCTTATCGATGTGATAGACTATGAGGCTGCCTTGAATGTCACGCCTTGCAGTAATTATACCTAGCTTTAAATCGAATGAAAGAATATTGTACAAGGTGCTTTCAAGGCTCTTTGAGTCGAGAAACATAGATATAAGGATAGTGATTGTAGTTGATTATGGCACATCACCTAATGTACTTGAACGCATAAGAAGCAGGTTTGGTGTAAAGCTAAAAATTCTGAAATTAAAACATGACCCTGGACTCCAGTATATGCGAGTCCTTGGAGCATACTACGCATTAAAGTATTATGATGCAGACATCGTAGCATTCATAGATAATGACGTTTTATTATTCCCTGATACATTATATAAGATGATCAAAATCTTAAATAAGTATCCATTCCTTGCTGCCGTCTCGCCACTTATGATAAACGATACAATTATACCGTGGATGACGAGCATTATAGATTCAAGCTGTTTTGCGATATGGGAAATACCATTCATTAAAGAAGTTGAGAAAGGGGTATTATTAACATCATATACATCTGGTGCTTGTTTCCTAATACGAACGTCAATTTTACGTAAGGTAGGCTACGGATCCAAAGCGATGAGATTCTGGCTTGAAGATGCTGATATAGGTTTAAGGATATGGAGAGAAGGACTAAAACCAGCTGTGGTACTATCATCAATAGCACTTCACTTGTATGGATTTAGTAGAAGAAGTCTTGATTCTAAATCATACGCTAAAAAGACCATAGAAGATCACTATGTAGGCAGAATAAAATGCATATATAGGAATTTCTCTATAGGCACATTTTTACTCGGATTAGTGATTGTCATTATCGACGCGTTACGTTTTCATGTACTCAAATCTATTAGAGGCTTTGATGGATTTAGAATTATATACTCCATAAAGGGATTGATAAGAGGATTAATGGAACTGAGGTGTACAGATAGGGTAGCACTAACAGGAGACTACCCCAAGGAGATAAAGTCTCTAATGAAATTTGCTCTAGGTATTCATTTTCGTATCATTTTAAAATTATTAGACATTGATAAATACTCTAAATTGCTAAGGGCTATGGCACGCAGAGTAATGGAAAATCTTCGATTCATAACGTAATATTATTTCTTTAAGTACGAGTTAATATAATCCATTAGAGTTTTTACGTAGCTCTTAGGATCAAAGAACCTTTTGGCGAAACTAATTGCATTCTCTGAAAGCTTCATATA
>Ga0180301_10002685_pt1 | contig 14010 bp, 10 predicted proteins | sample GuaBasSediGuay16_FD_121797 | JGI IMG/M metagenome (GOLD analysis project Ga0180301, IMG submission 121797) | Subseafloor sediment microbial communities from Guaymas Basin, Gulf of California, Mexico - Guay16, Core 4569-2, 12-15 cm | ecosystem: Environmental > Aquatic > Marine > Hydrothermal...
TAGGTTATCGTCTCTTCCCTTATTGGAACTCCCTCTTTTGCTTCAATGGCCTGATGAAGTCCTCCACTGTATCTTCTTCCAGGAAGAAGACGCCCTGTGAATTCATCGACTATTATGACTTCGTTGTTCATGACAATATAATCAACGTCTTTCTTGAAAAGATGAAGAGCTTTCAGAGCGTTTAAAAGATGGTACAAAAGATGCACGTTCGATGGATCGTAGAGATTTCCAACTCCCAAAAGCCTTTCTGCTTTATTCATTCCCTTCTCCGTTAAGGAAACGGTCCTAGTTTTTTCGTCTAAAACGAAATCCTCGTCTTTTTTGAATCTCTTTGCAAGATATGCAAACTTTCTATACAATGCAGGACTTTCTTTCGATGGTCCAGATATTATCAAAGGAGTTCTTGCTTCATCTATGAGAACACTATCGGCCTCATCAACAATGGCGTAGAAATGCCCTCTTTGAACCTTATCGTTTAGGTCTAGAACGAGATTGTCTCTTAAGTAATCAAAGCCAAATTCGTTGTTGGTTCCATAAGTAACATCACATAGATACGCTTCCTTTCTTTCAACTTCTACCAGTTTAACCGAGAAAGCTTTCAAAGCATCTTCTACTTTTTTATCATCTGGCAAAACCTCTTCCTCGAAATCATCAGGCCATACAGAAAGATTCTCCTTCAGCGCTCTCTCAAACTCATCAGGATTCTCCCAGACAACCTCATAAGATTTTCCAAGAGAATTTATCACGCCGACTCTCAAACCAAGGAAAAGGTATATAGGTCCCATCCATAGAGCATCTCTTCTTGCAAGGTAGTCGTTCACCGTTACAAGGTGCACACCTTTTCCTAGAAGAGCGTTCAGATATATCGGCATAGTTGCAGCAAGAGTTTTTCCTTCACCTGTTTTCATTTCCGCAACTTTTCCTTCGTGAAGAGCAAGTCCTCCCATCACCTGAACATCGAAAGGCCTCATACCTATAGTTCTTCTCGCAACTTCCCTTGCCAGAGCGAAAGCCTCTTTCAGAACCTTATCCGTTCCTTCAGATCTAACACGCTCTTTTAGCTTGAGACTATACTCTCTTAGCTCCATATTACTCATAGAGCGAAATTTTTCTTCTAAGGAATTTATCTCTCTGATGATTTTCCTATATCGCCTTAATATTCGTTCATTTCTATCAAAGATCTTGAGCATCACATTACCTCCAATCTGTATTTGAAGAAACCTTCATCATAATACTGGATGAAGAGAAGTTTCGAAGAGACTCTTATACCGATCATTTTCTCTATTATGTCACCAAGATCAACGTATATTCTCAAAACATCCCTTTTCACACCACATTTATCTACTATGTAGGAGTATGCTGGATCATCTGAGAGTTTACCTTTACCAAACATCCTATCATACTCTTGTTTCGTTAAATTCGTCATAACCAATTTCCCCTCGCTCCAAAGAAATCTCAATTTCGTGTTAGTTATTTCCATGATCCGAATACCATCTTCCATCCTTCCATACTTTTTTAGGACTTCTTCAACAGCTTTTTTGTTCTTTACATTGAATAAAACCACGAAACTCACGGTGGTTTCCTGATTTATCTCACCCACTATATATACCTTTCCTACAGATTGTTCGAGGATATTTTTCATTATCTCAGCGAATTTTTCAACTTCTTCACTTTTTCCAGAAAACCATTCCGTGACCTTGCGTACAGCTTCAACACCTCCAGAGACCGAAACACCCAGGAAATAATTCCCTACGTAAGGTATTGTATTCATATCCGAGGAATCCGACTCGTATTTTTCAAAGTCTCCTTCCACCTTTTGGAGCACATCAAATCTTAAGCTGTTCTCCTCTAACCATCCTTTAAGAATAACGTACTTCGTTTTTTTTGATTTTTCCAAATTCATTCCCATATTCATTTTGAAAGAATCCCCTTTGAAAAAACCAAGGAGAGGCTTATCCTCTTTCAAAAGGTTACGAACCACCTCATTTTGAACCAATCTATAATTTTTGTTAGTGTAAGCCGCTACTGCCGATTCAACTGCAAGTTTACTGCCTCCCAAGATTAGAAAGTTATCTACATGCTTTGCAAAAATGGATATGTTATCGTCCTGTAATATAAAAAATTCTCCATCCTCGACCAATTTAGTCTCTGTAAGCCCTGCTATGAATTTAGAAAGTTCCAGAGGATGATTCGTTTCGAGAACAAGAAATGAAGTCGTTCCAATGTTTTTGAGTATCTCAAGGTAATAGTTAACATCTAAGGATATGATGGTATCGAAATTGAGAGTAACTCCTTTGGCAGAGAGAAGAACATTTTTTGATAGTGAGTCCAGGAAAATGTCTTTACTTATCCCTGTTTTTTCCTCAACATCTGTGAGTATAGAGCTTATCGTTATTTCCAATCCAAGACCCTCTTTCTTTAATATGAAATCGAACAAAGGAACTTGCTTCAACTCGTCCAATTTTGAGTACAAGTTCTTAAAAAGAAGGAAGAAATCATAATCTTCTGGTACGAAATCTGTTATGGAACCTAAGAGAATACAAGATGTCAACAAAAGCGTCAGCAGTACAAGAAATGATACCTTCATCTCAGTCTTTCCTCCCCTCATCGTTTTCGAAAAATTTCCAAGCTTTTCTCACAACATCTTCTACATCGATGGAATGTTCCAAAATTCCTTTTTCAAGAAGAAGGAAAAACTCTATATTCCCCTTAGGCCCCCTCAACTTTGAGAAGGTAAGTCCTTTAATACTGAATCCTTCTCTTCTGGAAGCTTCTATCACGCTTTTTAAAACCTTTATGTGAACATCTTTATCTTTCACAACACCCTTTTTAACTTCGAATCGAGAAGCTTCAAACTGAGGTTTGACCAGTATCAAGGCTTTTCCATCGTCTTTCAATATGTTGTATATGACTTTTAGAACTTTCTTCACAGATATGAAGGAAAGGTCACATGTTAAAAAATCTACTTTCTCACCAAGGTCATCAACTGTTAAATACCTTGCGTTTATTCCCTCTTTGACAATAACCCTTGGATCATTTCTTAACTTCCAATGGAGCTGACCTTTCCCAACATCAACAGCATATACCTTCTCCGCTCCATTTTTTATCAGAAAATCCACAAAACCACCAGTAGACGATCCCAAATCACAAACGACTTTATTCTCAACGTTCAGCTTGAAATCCTCGAAGGCTCCTTCTATTTTATACCCTCCTCTGCTGACATATTTCAACTTCTTTTTCAAATCTATACACACGTTTGTTGGAAACTGTTTGGAAGGCTTTGTGACGGTCTCCCCATTGACCATCACTTCTCCTGCCATTATCAGAACCTTTGCTTTTTCTCTTGATTCTACGATACCTTTCTCCACCATCAATAGATCCAACCTCATTTTCTTCCTATCAGCCATGTTCCTTCCTCCGTGACGACTTCAATCCCCCATGAAAATCCTATAACTTCTTTCACTCTCTGCAACTCATATTTCCTATCCCCGAACACCACAACCGAACCATCCTTTCGGATGAAAACGGGCACACCCTCATATCTCAGGAAATAGCCTTCTCCAACGTATTCTCCATTGATCGTTTCATCCTTATAGATCAGAAATCCCACATTTTCCCAATAGCTGAAATCTTCACCGTCTATCTTTTTGATTGCATTTCCATTTTGATTGTTCAAAACGAGGATACCACCTTTAACCCCCACCATAACACTTTCGTCTGAAACATCCAATCCCCAGGCACCTTCTATTTTCTTTTCCCAAATAAGTTTTCTCCGCTTCAAATCATACTTTCTGAGAAACCCACACATATCTAGAACATAGAAAAAATTTCCTCTGAAACACCATTCTCTCGGAACGCTTGAAACTTTGAAGCTCCACGTCATGTTCAAATCTTTCAGTTCGCCTTGAGATGTCAGGATGATATCATTTTCCACCCAAAGAATAGTCTCTTCAACTTCCCTTAATTTTCCCTCTTGCAGAATACCTGTGGGAAGGATGATGACATCTCCTACTACATCGATGGGTTTTTCAACTTTTAAAACATTTCCATCGGGAAAGATCAAAAAACCTTTTTGATAGAAGATCAAGTCATTCTTCCTTGGAAAAACTCTTTCAACATTTGGAAAGAAATTCAAAAGATTCTCCAGCTTCAGATTTTTCCCCACATAGACCAATTTTCCTGATATCACATGGAAACCTTCTTTCAATTTCTCTTCCGTATTACCTATTTTCACCCGGTAGTACTTCTTGCTTAAAACTCTCAACATCACAGGTGAGGGTGTATCTCCCTCCTCCAGTATTTTTTCAGTTCCTTCAATCTTTTTCATGAATTTGCCGGATTCTGGATCATAATAAACTGTAAAAAGTTTTTTAGGGAGTTCAAACTTTGGTAAGATTTCAGATATCGCTTTTTCTAGGATTTTATTTGCTTTTTCTAATGGGGCAGGTGAGAGAAAATTGTCATTTTCAATATCTCCATAGATCATTTGATACACGAATACATTTCTATGGACCCTGATTTTAACGACAAATTCCTTGCCGTAGCCAAGGAGATATCCACGTCTTTTCAATATATCCTCTACAATCCCTTTATACTCATAAGGACCGTCATATATAAGAAGTATCACTGGAAGTTTTTTCCAATCGTTTATGATATCCATCTCAAGGGATGTCGGAGTTGAATCTCCCAAGTAGTACAAAACTCCGGAATTCAAGACGAAAAATGTGTTTGAAAGGGAAATCGTGAACAATATCAAAAATGAACATCGTATAAGTAAAGACCGTGTGCAGGAGCACTCCCAGGAGCTTTTGACCTGTCTCTGGCTTCCAGTATTTCCTTTACTTTCTCTGGCTGCCATTGACCAACACCAACCTTCACGAGAACTCCCACGATGTTTCTGACCATCCTTCTAAGAAATGACCTGCCTTCGACTCTTATCAGTATTACGTTCCCTCTGAGTTTTAAAATTCTTATCCTGTAAATGGTCCTAACAGGATTTCTTTCATCCTCTCCTCCACCTGTTCTGAAAGAGGAAAAATCGTGTTCTCCCTCGAGGAATCTGGAAGCCCTCCTCATAGCTTCGATATCCAGCTCATAGGGAAACCACCATACGTATTTTCTCAGGAATATGTTAGGAGTTTTCGTGTTCAGAATGTAGTAATGGTATATTCTCCTCTTAGCCTCGAATCTTGGGTTGAAATTTTTATGTACAGGAAAAACGCGTCTTACATAAACGTCGGAGGGTAGATTAGCGTTGAGCGCGTTCTTTATATCCTCAAGAGACATGTTATCGTTTGGGCAATCGAATGCAACGACTTGACCGAGTGCGTGAACGCCAGCATCAGTTCTACCGGCAGCATACGTGAATATCCTTCTTTTAAATATCCTCTCCAAAGCATCTTCCAGTACAGCCTGGACCGTCCTAACATTGGGTTGCCCTTGATATCCATAGAAATTAGTACCATCGTAGGCAATGACTGCAGCGACCCTTCTCATAAGACGTATACCCCCAATCTTTACTCACATTGAATGCAGATGGTATACTCATTCCCTGGAAACACCTCGCTCAGGATTATATCATGCTCTACACTGTAAGGAGGAAGCATTCATGAGAACGATCATCTTTTTTATTTTGATATCGGCCTTTTCCCTCATTTTTCCGATGGGAGAGTTGATCTCCTTCGATGGAGGAAACGTGTATATTTTGGACTTATCGGATCCGTCCTTCCCGTTGGTGAGAGAAAAGATCAGATTTGGAGATACCATAAAAGATGGTATTTTCTTCGAAAATGTGGCGTTTATTTTAACCGAAGATTATTTGATCAAATATGACCTCAGAGGAAGGACTGTTGCGTTAAAAAAGAAGGCGAGGTTATCAAAGATCCTGTCTTTAAAAGATGAAACCTTAGTTGGTATCGGTGATAGAACATTGATATTCATGAAATCAGATGATTTTAAAGAAAAAGGAAGAATCAAACTCGACGGTTCTGTAAGCGATGCTACCACCGTTGGTTCAATGATCTTTGCTGCTTGTGGTAAGAGAGGAATATATGCTGTGGATTCTTCCAAGATGAAATGGATCTGGAGAATAGAGGTTGATAGTAACCTTACGAGCTTGGACGTTGGGAAGGGGATCCTCGTATCTGTTGGGGATGATGGCCTTTTCTTCGTGGTGGATATTTCTAACGTTAGCAAACCTAAGGTGATTTCTTACACATTCATATCAGAAGGCCTTAGAAAAGTAAGAGTTGGTGATAAGTATGCCGTTGTCTCCGACGATAAAGGGCAAACGTATTTCTTAGATATCTCGGATCCAGCTAATCCTGAACTGGTGAAAACCATCACCATGATAGGAGAAGTCAAGAGCATCGAATTCCTTGGAAAGGAAGTATACATGGGATTAGGGAGCAAGGGTATCCTTACTATCGACGTATCGAAAAAACCAAAGATAGTCGGAGCCATAACCGATATCGAAGCAAATGGCATGACCATAAAGAGAAGGGTTTTGCTGTCCGTGGAGAAGCCCGGCAAGGTAATTTGGAAGGTGCGATGTGAAGGTGAAATAAGATCAACACCGGCTGTCGATAAGAAGGGCAACGTATACGTCACAGACATAAACGGGTATCTCTATGCGATAGATCCATTTGGAAATGTCTTGTGGAGGTTCAAAACGAGTTTTCTGATCACCGCAAGCCCTTCTATAAGAAACGGCTTGGTGCTCTTTGGTGGATGGGATGATTATCTTTATGCCGTTGATGAGAAGGGAGAACTCGTATGGAGACATAGAACATCCGGTGACATATCTCAAGTTGTTGCTCTGGGAGAAGACTTCATTGTAGTTTGCAACGAAAGTGGTTACGTATACGCTCTAAATTATAACCACGAAGTTCTCTGGACATACACCATCAACGACTGGATTCCTTCTAAACCAGTCATTGATGAGTTCGGAAACATTTACTTTGGAGGGGCAGATGGCTATCTTTATTCCCTCACATCTGAGGGGAAGCTGAGATGGAAGTTCAAAAGCGGGGGCTGGATATCTTCTGGGCCATCCTTAGATGATGAGAACGTCTACTTTGGCAACGTTAACGGTAAATTGTTTGCTGTTAAAAAATCCACCGGAAAACTCCTTTGGTCCTTCGATGTAGGCGAAGAGATTCTATCTTCTCCAGTGATGAACGAGAACATAATAGCGCTCGGAGGAAAGGATGGGTTCCTCTATGTGTTGAATAAAGAAGGGAAGCTTCTTTGGAAGTTCAAGGCGTCAGCATCTATAAATTCCTCACCTGCCATATCGAAAGAAGGGTACATTTACTTTGGATGTTCCGACGGAACGTTGTATTCCCTCACCTACGATGGAAAGATAAGATGGAAAGTGAAATTGGGGAAGATCTTATCATCAAGTCCGATAGTGGTCAAGGGAAGAGTCTATATAGGAAGCACCGATGGATTTCTGTACGCCATAAGCGATAAGACGGAGGGATCTCTCCCTGAACATTGGTCTTTGTACCATTACGATGAAAAGAACTCAGGATCGTATGAATGACCTCTCTTTGATAATTCTTTAGCTATATCGGATGCAAGTAGGACGTTATCATTTAGAAGCTTGAGATTCGCTCTCAACGTTTTTCCCTCGCTTTCTTCAAAAAGCCTGTTCAGCATGTATGGTGTGACATCTTTCCCCCTTATTCCCCTTTCCAATATCTCCCTTTCGATACCTTCTATCAATCTTTCCAGAGTTTCCTTTGGTATTTCATACTCCTCATTTATAGGGTTCAAAACGAGTAATGATGATTCCATATTCATTCGAGTCATTTCTTCAAATATATCAACGATTTCCGAAACACTCTCGACAACCATGTTCAGTTTCAGCCCACTTCTTCTAGCGTAAAAGATGGGAAATTCGTCGGTCTTGTAACCAACTGCGACTATTTCAAGCGTTTCCAAAAGCTCGAAGGTAGCTTCGACATCAAGTATTGACTTTACTCCCGAAGATACCAATATCTTCCTATTTTTAGAAAGCTCTATGAGGTCTTGAGATATATCCTTGTTATTCCTGTGAACTCCCCCTATTCCACCTGTTGCGACTACCTCTATTCCCGCTAATTCTGCAATCTTTAGGGTAGAGCTGACAGTGGTTGCTCCATTCATCCCTTTTGAAACGACGTAGGGCAGTTCCCTTGTCCCAACTTTTACAGCGCTTTTTTCCATCATTTCTAGAATTTCCTCTTTTGTCATACCAACGATTATCTCTCCGTTCAACACTCCGACCACAGCGACATTTCCCACATCACACAATTTGTCGAAAAGTTTGATAGATTCTTCTTTAGGAAGTCCATGAACGAAAACTGTGGTCTCAACAGCAACAAATTGTTCTTTGGTTCTAGCTATTTTCTCCGATAACCTTATTTTCAATATCTCACCCTCATTCATAAACGATCTCGTATGAGAATTCTTCGAGGAATCTCTCGAACATGGCAGATACTCCACAATATTTATTTTGCGATAAATTCACTGCTTTCTCAACTTTATCTTTGGAGGGATCCCCTTTGAATTTGAAAAAATATCTCAGCGTGATTTTCTTGAAGATTCGTGGATGCTCTTCCGTCATTTCACACTCCACTTCCATTTTAAAGTTTTCCAGCTCATCAAGTGCTTTCATCTCTTTCTCAATATCGCCACAACATCCATACCTGTGCATGCCATCAACGAGTAGAGAAGCATCTCCTTGGGCCTTGGACCGGAATTCCTCCCCCCTCACTCTCATTCGAGTCGAAGAATGTGTCGTGTTCAGAGGATGTTCTGGAGTGAAACAGCATGTTTCCAAACCACTCCATTGTGGCTTTGGGAATAACTATCACCTCTTTCACCATGTCATTTTTCCGAGTACCACCAATATTCCCAACGTTATAATGAAAGCTGAGCCTGCGATCCTCAATGTTCTTTCCCATTTGGGTTTTCCAAAACTTCTAGAGGAGAGTTTCGCAACGAATCCACCTATGGTGAGGAAGGGGATGGATATTCCCAGTGAAAAAATGAAAAGTAAAAACGCACCTTTCACAGAATTTGTTTGGGAAGTTATCATGAAAATGGATGCAAGAACAGGACTGCTGCAAGGTATCCACACAAAACCGATAGCCATTCCGAGCAGGAAACCTTTCCAGAACCCTCCACCTTTATATTTCCAAATGTTTACCTGTTTTGTTTTAAAAATTTGAGCCTCAAAAAGGTACAGAACTCCCATGAGTACTATTCCTGAGCCAACAGCGATGTTCACCATCTGACCATATCTTTCCAGGAAAGGTCCGATGTTACCAGACAGCGCTCCCATGATAGAGAAAAGAAGGGAAAGCCCCAGAAAGAACCCCAAAACTTTGAGGAATCTTCTTCCAGAAGTCATGAGAACCCCCAAAAATCCCGGGATCAAAGGGATAACACAAGGACTAAAGAACGCCAGAACACCATGCCCCAAGGCGATCCATACGCTGACATCTCTTACAAGGGTTATTTCCATGTTCACTCCTCCTGGATCAGTAGAACTCTGTAGACACCTCTTTCCTTCAAACTATTTGCCAATTCCTTATCGCTTGTCACATACACTTTGAAAACATCCAAATTTTCGGGGAATTTATCAACATAGGTGGAATTGGGATCGTTTTTTAGAACGAAATCTCCTTCTTCTTTGGATACGGTAACTATTCTTGGATGTCCAAAGAATGTATCTTCTTTTTTCATGTATTCTTCGAAATTTTCTTTTATGTTTTCCTCCATATATCTCAGGATGTACATGAGGATCTTCACAAAAGTCTCCGAAGGGACATATCCTGGCAATTTCGTTATACCCTTGTCACCCTTCCAGAAGATGAAGGTCGGAGTTCCTCTGATTCCAAAAGCACCAAAAAGTTGAGAATTTGTATATTCTTTCTCTAAAAACGTTGTTTTCTTATCATTTGGAAGGATCTCCACGAAGACATATGCACTCCTTAGAAGCTTTTGGACGGTTTCGTCAGGGAAAACTTCTTTCATGAATTTTATGCAGTAACCACACGTCTCCGATGAAAACTCCATGAGGAGTATTTTATCTTCTACAACAGATATTCGATGTGCAACTCCGACATCTTCAAATTTCGTGTTTAAACCAAAAATGACTGTTGAAACTATGAGGAACACCAGCACGATACGTTTCAAATCGTTCACATCCTTTCTCTTTAATCTGCTTTTAAATATACCATAATTATCATTAACATGAAATAACATCCTTTTAAAAATGGACTAATTAGGTCCAAATAATATTACACAAAAATCACTGAAAAATCCTATATAGCCAGGATTCTCCGAAGAATCAGGATCTTTTCGGAATAAAATCAATTTTCTATTCATTTCGAAATTTTTGAATAAACGGGGGAAAATGTTAGAATTTTTTTAACAAAAGTAAGAAAACGAAAGGAGGAGATCATATGGAAGTCCCTGTAGATAAGCTGGAAGTTCTCAAAGACGTCACAGATCAGTTGATAGATCTCATGCTGAATTTCAGGCAAAGTGGCCATCCTGGTGGTTCGCGTTCGAAGGTTTACATGCTACTATCACTCATGTTCTCAGGACAGATGAGGTTCGATATAAGGAAACCCGAACACCCATTTGCCGACAGATTCATCCTCTCGGCCGGACACAACATACCGCTGGTTTATGCTGTTTTAACGATAATAGGGGATCTCTTCAGATACAAGTACGAAAAAACGGGAAACAAGTTGTATTGGATAGACCCTGAAAAGATCGTCCTGCCTGAAGATCTGATAAAGTTCAGAAGGCGTGGAGGGCTTCCAGGACATGCTGAATTTGCAGGAAAAACCCTCATTCTCAAGTTCAATACGGGTCCCTCTGGTCATGGTCTTCCAGCATCTGTTGGAGAAGCTTTGGCTCTCAAAAGAGCGGGGGCCGGTAATGTAAGGGTCTGGGTTATAGAGGGAGACAAAGCTTTAACAACCGGTGTCACTCACGAATCGAAGAACAGTGCGTACGCTTTGGGATTGGATAACCTCTTTTGGTTGATAGACTGGAACAACTACGGGATAGATGATCCTCCCCTAAGTGCCACAGTTCATGGAACTCCACAGGAATGGTTCGAATCTTACGGCTTGAGAGTTATAGGAACCCCCGAAGGGGAAAACTGGAAGGAAGTTTTGAGGGTGATAAATGAACTGGGAGATTATCAGATAAAGAATGTTCCAAACGCTGGCTGGTTCAGAAACAGAAAGGGAAGAGGATATTTGGTTTACGACAACAAGTCTCATGGGACCCCTCATAAAGCGAACAGTGAGATTTTCTGGAAAACAAAAGAACCTTTCATGGAAAAGTATGGTGTTGAATTTGTAGGATACATGAAACCCGCTCCGAAGGATTACGATGAATTCAAAGAGCAGACTATGAAGAACATAGAGATAGCTCTCAGCGTTCTGAAGAGAGATGAAGAAATGGTGGAATTCGTCGTGGGAAGACTCCTTGAAATAGCGGAGAAGGTTCCAGATGATCTGAATTTGAAAATAGTCCCAATACCAAAAGATGATCCTGATCTTTGGGATTACAGGAGATATCCTGATTCCGTTTTCTTCAAGCCCGGTGAAAAGGCTGCCAACAGGCACGCTTTGAGAAGATGGGGAGCTTTCATAAACGCAAAAACGAAGGAAAAATACGGAAGACCCCTCTTCCTTGCAGCTTCTGCGGATCTTTCTGAATCCACCAACATATGTGGATTCGCGGAAGATTTTGGAGAAACCAAGGGATACGGTTGGTACGATAGAAACAAAAATCCTGATGGGATACTTCTTCCTCAAGGGATAACCGAGATGGCTAATGCGGGAATCTCAGCTGGTGTTGCCGTTGTGAACCTCTCAAAGGATCCTTACGAAGAGTTCAACGGTTTCTACATGGCGACGAGTACCTATGGTTCGTTCGCTTATCTGAAATACGGTCCTTACAGACTCTTCAGTCAACTCGTTCAGGATTGCCCGTTGAAACTCGGGAAAGTTTTGTGGATCGCTGGTCACAGTGGTCCTGAAACGGCGGATGATTCAAGGACACATTTTGGAATTTTCTCACCGGGAGTCACAAGGCTTTTCCCAAAGAATCAAGTCGTGAATCTCCACCCATGGGAGGCTAATGAAGTACCAGTTGTCCTTGCAGAAGCTTTCAAACACGACTTTCCGATCGTAATACTCCATCTGACAAGACCTCCAATAGAGATACCTGACAGAGAAAGATTGAAGATACCATCACACTTTGAAGCCGCAAAAGGTGCTTACCTCATCAGGGACTTCAAAGAAGGAGAAAAGAAAGATGGAACAATACTTGTGAGAGGAACCATGGCTACCTACAATCTCCTGAAGATCTTACCAGAACTCGATGAAAAATACAATCTGAAGATAATAGCTGCGATAAGCAGAGAACTCTTTGACTTACAACCGGATGATTACAAGAACAAAATTCTTCCATGGGAAGATTGGATGGATTCCATGGTTATAAGTACAGAATCTCTCGTTGCAACAGAGGCATGGGTTTCAAGCGACGTGTCCAGGATGTATTCCTTGACGAGCGATTGGGACAACAGATGGAGAACGGGAGGAACAGTCGATGAAGTTATAGAAGAAGCACACCTGGATCCAGAGAACTTGCTGAAAGGAATAAAAAGATTCGTTGAAGATCGAAAGAAAAGACTCAGAATGCTCTGTATAGAAGAATAGAGAGCCCGGAATTCCCGGGCTCTCTTTTCAAAACTTTCTAAAACTATACACTTTCTTCTTTTTCGGCTTTTCGAATCTACACACACCGGCAGGGCATCTCTCAGCGCCAATGTGGGCTTCGAACTCTTCTTTGAAGTTTTCAAGAATCGACAAAAGCGGAACCGGTATACTCTGCCCGAGCCCACAGAAGGAAGTTTCACCAGCTGCTTTTGCAATTTCCCTCAGAAGTTCCAGATCTTCTTTCTTTCCTTGACCTTTACTTATTCTCTCGAGGATTCGGACTGCAAGTTTCGTTCCTTCTCTGCATGGAGTACACTTTCCACAGGATTCGTGTTCGTAGAACCTCATTGCGTTCAGAGCAAGATCAACTGCATAATGTGTTTCATCGGCCACAAGTATGACGCCGGAACCTAGGGAAATCCCATGATTTTGATAGGAATCGTAGTCCAATGGTACATCCAGTTTATCCGGACCTATGAAGGTACCAGCGGTTCCTCCCGTTTGGACTATCTTGAGTTTTCTTCCACCTTCAATTCCCCCACCAAATTTGAAAATAAGATCTCTGACGGTTGTTCCAAGAGGGACCTCAACAATTCCTTTCCTAACAACGTTCCCCACAAGAGAGAATACTTTCGTTCCAGGGGATGATTCGGTTCCGAAGCTCTTGAACCAATCGGCACCCTTCAATATTATGCGAGGAACATTGACGAACGTTTCCACGTTGTTGACAACGGTTGGTTTTCCGAAAAGACCGAACGTCGGTGGATAGGGTGGTTTGAGCCTTGGCTTTGCAGGTTTACCTTCTATTGATTCGATAAGGGCAGTCTCTTCTCCTGCAACGTAGGCTCCCGCGCCAAGCCTTACGGAAAGATCAAAGTTGAAACCGCTTCCAAGAATATCTTTTCCTAGAAATCCGTATTCGTAAGCATCCTTTATGGCTTTCCTTATCACTTCTATCGATCCGTAATATTCTCCTCTTATGTATATGTATCCCTTTGTTGCACCAACAGCATATCCCGCTATGATCATACCTTCTATCAAAGAGTGAGGATCCCCTTCCATTATCAATCTATCTTTAAAAGTGCCTGGCTCTCCTTCATCAGCATTACAGAGAACGTACTTTTGATCTCCTCCTGCTTTTGCTGTGAATTCCCATTTCAATCCTGTTGGGAAACCTGCACCACCTCTTCCCCTCAAACCACTTCTCTTTATCTCTTCTATCACATCCTCTGGCTTCATCTCCTTCAAAACCTTCGCAAGTGCAAAGTACCCA